>FWPU01005188.1_pt1 | contig 28836 bp, 35 predicted proteins | sample 2228361 | NCBI WGS metagenome assembly FWPU01 (sample SAMEA103939777, study PRJEB20133) | metagenome | reverse complement strand
ATCTATCAACTTGATATGTCTTGGATATCTATCAACTTGATATGTCTTGGATATTTATCGATGTTGATATGACTCCAAACTCTATCGACGTTGATATGTTTTGGATATTTATTCACAGGGATAGAACTCCAATTTCTATCAACTGAATATGTCTTGGATATTTATCAACACTGATAGAACTCCAATTTCTACCAACTGAATATGTCTTGGATATTTATCAACACTGATAAAACTCCAAATTCTATCGACGTTGATATGTTTTGGATATTTATCAACATTGATATGACTCCAAACTCTATCGACGTTGATATGTTTTGGATATTTATTTCCAGGAATAGAACTCCAATTTCTATCAACTGAATATGTTTTGGATATTTATTCATGTTGATAGAACTCCAAATTTATCAACACTGATAGAACTCCAAATTTATCAACACTGATAGAACTCCAAATTCTATCAACAGTGATATGACTCCATTTCTATCAACTGAATATGTCTTGAATATTTATTTCCAGGAATAGAACTCCAATTTCTATTTCCAGAAATATGTCTTGGATATTTATTTCCAGGAATAGAACTCCAAATTCTATTTCCACGAATATGTCTTGGATATCTTCAACTTGATATGTATTGGATGTTTATTTCTGGAAATATGTCTTGGATATTTATTTCCAGTGATAGAACTCCAATCTATCAACACTGATAGAACTCCAAATTCTATTCACATGAATATGTTTTGGATATTTATCAGTCCAAATGTGTCATGACTGAAAGATACAAATATACAGGTTTTATCGGGAAGATTTCGGTTGATGAAAGACAGATCGGCATCAATAGAAATAAATTAGATTCATGCAACTAAATTAATTCGATATTATCGGAGACCGATTCCAGAGTGGCATTGTTGGAAAGTTAGATCTTCATTCGCATTGATAAAGATTAATTCACAACTTCAATAGAATTCCGATGAATCTCAACACCGAGAGATTGGATTTCTATCGGCACCAGGGGATCTTTAGATTACTATTCGGTGGCAACGAATTAGATCTGTATTGGCACAGATGCGTCTTAAATCTGTATTCCTTTCCTATTGATGAATTTCTATCAGCACGGAAATGTTTGAGAGCTCTGTCGATACCAATGTCTTTGAAACTGTATCAGGAGAGGTAAGATTTTGGATCGATATTCATGACAATAAATTGGGATACGAGTATTCGTCAGTGTCAATGGTATCTGGGATGATATGAATTTAAACTCATTGACACTGATATTCATCCAATATTCATCGACGCTGACATAAATCCAAATTTTCGAAATCCTGATAAATATCCAAAATACATCAACACCGATCGGATTCCAAATGTATTCCCTCTGATATTCATCTATTTTCATCGACATTGATGGTATCCAAAATATATCAGTGTTGATAGAACTTGGAGTCGTATCAACAGAAATAAATATCCAAAATCTGTCAGTGTTGATAGATATCCAAAACATATTTCCAGAAATAAATATCCAAGACATATTAGTGTTGATAAAACTTGAAGTCGTATCAACAGAAATAAATATCCGGATTCTATTCATGGAAATAGATATCCAAAATATATCAATGTGAATAGATATCCAGAAATATCAATGTGAATAGATATCCAAAACATATTAGTGTTGAAAGAATTTGGAGTTCTATCAACACTAATAAATATCCAAAACATATTCATGTGAATAGAATTTGGAGTTCTATCAATGTGAATAAATATCCAAAACATATTCAGTTGATAGAAATTGGAGTTCTATCAACACGAATAAATATCCAAAACATATCAGTGTTGATAGAAATTGGAGTTCTATCAACACGAATAAATATCCAAAACATATTCATGTGAATAGAAATTGGAGTTATATCAACACGAATAAATATCCAAAACATATTCAGTTGATAGAATTTGGAGTTCTATCAGTGTTGATAACTTTGGAGTCATATCACTGTTGATAGAATTTGGAGTTCTATCAATGTGAATAAATATCCAAAACATATTCACATGAATAAATATCCAAGACATATCAAGTTGATAAATATCCAAGATATATCAGTGTTGATAGAATTTGGAATCATATCACTGTTGATAAATATCCAAGACATATCAAGTTGATAAATATCCAAAACGTATCAAGTTGATAAATATCCAAGATATATATCAGTGTTGATAGAATTTGGAATCATATCACTGTTGATAAATATCCAAAACGTATTCACATGAATAAATATCCAAGACATATCAAGTTGATAGATTGGAGTCATATCAGTGTTGATAGAAATTGGAGTCATATCACTGTTGATAGAATTTGGAATCATATCACTATTGATAAATAACCAAGACATATCAAGTTGATAAATATCCAAAACGTATTCACATGAATAAATATCCAAGACATATTCAGTTGATAGATTGGAGTCATATCAATGTTGATAAATATCCAAAACGTATTCACATGAATAAATATCCAAGACATATCAAGTTGATAGAATTTGGAGTCATATCAATGTTGATAAATATTCAAAACGTATTCACATGAATAAATATCCAAGACATATCAAGTTGATAGAATTTGGAGTCATATCACTGTTGATAAATATCCAAGACATATCAAGTTGATAGATTGGAGTCATATCAGTGTTGATAGAAATTGGAGTCATATCACTGTTGATAGAATTTGGAATCATATCACTGTTGATAAATATCCAAGACATATCAAGTTGATAAATATCCAAAACGTATCAACATTGATAAATATCCAAGACATATCAAGTTGATAGAAATTGGAGTCATATCACTGTTGATAGAATTTGGAGTCATATCACTGTTGATAGAATTTGGAGTCATATCACTGTTGATAGAATTTGGAGTCATATCACTGTTGATAGAATTTGGAGTCATATCACTGTTGATAAATATCCAAGACATATCAAGTTGATAAATATCCAAAACGTATCAACATTGATAAATATCCAAGACATATCAAGTTGATAGAAATTGGAGTCATATCACTGTTGATAGAATTTGGAGTCATATCACTGTTGATAGAATTTGGAGTCATATCACTGTTGATAAATATCCAAGACATATCAAGTTGATAAATATCCAAAACGTATCAACATTGATAAATATCCAAGACATATCAAGTTGATAAATATTCAAAACGTATCAACATTGATAAATATCCAAGACATATCAAGTTGATAGAATTGGAGTCATATCAGTGTTGATAGAAATTGGAGTCATATCACTGTTGATAGAATTTGGAATCATATCACTATTGATAAATAACCAAGACATATCAAGTTGATAAATATCCAAAACGTATCCACATGAATAAATATCCAAGACATATCAAGTTGATAGAAATTGGAGTCATATCACTGTTGATAAATATCCAAAACATATTCACATTGATAAATATCCAAGACATATCAAGTTGATAGATTGGAGTCATATCAGTGTTGATAGAATTTGGAGTCATATCACTGTTGATAGAATTTGGAATCATATCACTGTTGATAAATATCCAAAACATATCAACATTGATAAATATCCAAGACATATCAAGTTGATAGATTGGAGTCATATCAGTGTTGATAGAAATTGGAGTCATATCACTGTTGATAGAATTTGGAATCATATCACTGTTGATAAATATCCAAGACATATCAAGTTGATAGATTGGAGTCATATCAGTGTTGATAGAAATTGGAGTCATATCACTGTTGATAGAATTTGGAATCATATCACTGTTGATAAATATCCAAAACATATCAACATTGATAAATATCCAAGACATATCAAGTTGATAGATTGGAGTCATATCAGTGTTGATAGAAATTGGAGTCATATCACTGTTGATAGAATTTGGAATCATATCACTGTTGATAAATATCCAAGACATATCAAGTTGATAGATTGGAGTCATATCAGTGTTGATAGAAATTGGAGTCATATCACTGTTGATAGAATTTGGAATCATATCACTGTTGATAAATATCCAAAACGTATTAACATGAATAAATATCCAAGACATATCAAGTTGATAAATATTCAAAACGTATCAACATTGATAAATATCCAAGACATATCAAGTTGATAAAATATCCAAAACGTATTCACATGAATAAATATCCAAGACATATCAAGTTGATAAATTGGAGTCATATCAGTGTTGATAGAAATTGGAGTCATATCAATGTTGATAAATATCCAAAACATATCAAGTTGATAAATATCCAAGACATATAAGTGTTGATAAATATCCAAGACATATCAAGTTGATAAATATCCAAAACGTATTAACATGAATAAATATCCAAGACATATCAAGTTGATAGAAATTGGAGTCATATCACTGTTGATAGAAATTGGAGTCATATCACTGTTGATAGAAATTGGAGTCATATCACTGTTGATAGAATTTGGAGTCATATTCGTGGAAATAGAACTTGAAGTCGTATCAACATTGATAAATATCCAGATTCTATCAATGTTGATAGATATCCAAAATATATCAACATTGATAGATATCCAGAACATATCAATGTTGATAGATATCCAAAACATATTAGTGTTGATAGAATTGGAGTCATATTCGTGGAAATAGAAATTGGAGTCATATTCGTGGAAATAGAACTTGGAGTCGTATCAACATTGATAGATATCCAAAATATATCAGTGTTGATAGATATCCAAAATATATCAACATTGATAGATATCCAAAATATATCAATGTTGATAGATATCCAAAAACATATTAGTGTTGATAGAAATTGGAGTCGTATCAGTAGTGTTGATAGATTGGTGTCATATCAAGTTGATAGAAATGAGAGTCGTATCAACAGAAATAAATATCCCAAATCTATCGACGTTGATAGGTATTTGAATTTTATCAGTGTCGATAGAAATCCCAATTTCATCAGCGCTGATAAGTATCTCAATTTCATTAACCTGAATAGCGATCCAAGTTCCATCAGGACTGATATGATTTAAAGATTATCAAGATTGTCAAACAGTGATACAAATTCAATGCTCATCGATATCGATGTAATTTAATCCAGATCTCACCACTGTCGATGAATATACCAATAATTCTGTCAATTCCGCGTGATTGTTTATGGGTGTTTACTGATACTGATGAAATAACAGCATCTTTGTGGGGGTTCAGATTTTTCTCAGCGCTGATATTTTGGAATCCGATCATCACTGAGAGATTTAAGATCAATATTAAGATTGGTGTATTACAGATTTGTCTCAGTGGTGATATGTTTTTGGATTCGTCGGCATGTTTAGAGTCTATAAACTAATGAGATTTAAGTGTATATCCGCTTGAATATATCTGGAACCGAATCAGCATTGATAAAGATTGGATATCTATTAACTCTGACAGAGATACGATTCCAAGTATATTCGCATCTATGTGACTATAATTAATATCTTCCTAGATATTTGGAATCTTATTAATATTAATGGTGATGAAGATTGAATATCCATCAACGTCAATGAGAATTGGCTTTCTATCGAGGTTGATATATCTGGAGTTATATTGACACTAATGGAGATTGGAGTCGTATTTCTAGAAATAAATATCCATCCAATCTCTTCGTGAGAATAGAAATGAGAGTCGTATTTCCATCAATAGAGATATATCTCTGTTATCACTGATAAGATGTGGACTGTCTCAGTAGCAATACGTCTTATATTATATTTATATCTTTATCGATGTCTTGGATTAACATTTCTCCTGATGTATTTTAGATTTCTATCAGGATCAATGTACTTGAATTTGTATCAATACCAAATCCAAAACGTATTGGATTTGTCCCTACATTGAGAAATTTTAGATTGGCGGGGAGAATTGGATTTGGTGTTAGTTCGAAGAAATGGTATCTGATGTTGATAGAGATCGGTATCTTATTCATGTCGATACAAATTCAAAATGCATTATTGCTGATACAGTAGACTCATCAGCGATAATGGAAATCTTATCCTCGAGCCTCGACGAGAGGAATATAGATTTCATACACCACTAAATTCTCGCACGATAGTTTTATCAACAGCAATAAAAGATGGATCGATGACACCGATGTCTCTCGATCTAAGTTAGTTGGAATTTATCAATCCCAATAGAAATCGGAGATATGTCAACGTTGATAAAATTGTAATTAATATCAGCATCGACGTATCTCAAGTTTGTATTAACAATGGAGATTGGATTAGGATCTGCGACTTGGATTTATCCTCAACGGAAATGGAGTATCTGAAATACATCTGTACTGACGGAAATCGAAGTATTCCGACTCAAGATAATTTCGTTTGAGAATAATTTTGAAGATTAGATAATAGGAAAGTTATTAAGAAAATTTTAGGAAAGAGGAAGATGGAAGAAAAGAAGATGGAAGAAACAACAGTTCCTTACAGATGGAGGCGGTTGCAACTTGAATATCTATTTGAATATTTTCCTTTGGGGCAGATTATTATTTTCAGTTAGAAGGTTATATTAATCGGCAGGATATTGAGGGGAGAGTGGAGAAATTTCAAGAGCGTTTTCTTCAACGACTTCCTTTTCCGATGAAGAAGTTTCAAACACGACGGAATGTTACCAAACATCCTCCCGAGAATTTTGGGGAATATCTGGAACAACTGAAGAATGTTTTCTATGAGGAGCCCATGGGGATCTTGTATAAAATTCCGGAATATCAATCCGTGATTAACTTGACATTATATGTTCTCAACGAAATAAGAAAACTCGAACCGTATCAAGGGAATGAGAAAGTGTACATTCTCGATGCAAATTTAATAACTGATGGTTTGATTCAGTGGGAGAGGACACTGAATGAAACTCTTGAGAGGTATTTTATCAGGGATCTCCAGAGGAGAGGATTTGGAGCTCGAAGTTTTGCGGATGCGTTGATGCTTATCTTTGAGTATCTGTTGAAAAATCACGAGGAGATCGCGGTGTCGTACTTGTCCCAAATTAGTATATCTGCTGTGGTTTCGGCCGAGAAGCAATCGAATCAGAACCGGGAACAGTTTCTTTCGAGATATGTGGAGGAACTACTTCAAATGTTAATGGGGAAGCCGGGTTCTGATTACAAGATACTTCATGTTCTCGAGATTATTCGTCGGTGAGAAGAGTGAAATCATCTGATCCAAATCATCTGGATCAGATGATTGACTTGGTTCGAATTTAGTTTGGACATCGGGAAGATGTGGAAGACATATTGGAGAGCTTCTTGATTCCAGAAGGAGAGGAAGAAGGTCAAACATGAAATGAGATTTAAACGAATTAATTGGGAGAGAGTTGATCAAGAGATAGTTTTGGGAAGTTCTTGACACTGACGGATCGGTAACAACAGGTGGGGAGACGAAGAGGACATAGGGCGGAGTTCGTCTTTTTGTTAAGGAGTTTAATGATAAGTTTTTCGACTTTGGCCTGATTCAAGCCCGTAAGGATAGTGACATGGGCACCATTGGGGTCATCAATAAACTCGGCGAGACGGTTAGAAAAGCGATAGGTGACGACGGCACTACCATTCGGGTCGGAGTCAAGTTGGAAGGTGACCTGATTATCCGTGTTAATGGTGATGGTGGCATTGACGGAAGAGGTAATGACCTTTCGACAGAGGAAGGCACCTGGAAGAATGCCGTCAGAATTAAAGGGGGCGAACCAGGTGCGAGCGACTTCCGAAAGAAGTTGAGAGACGAACTGAGCTTCTGGAGTTTCGGCCTCCTCTCGAAGACGTTCAAGGAACTGTCGACGGATGGGGACACTATCGGTTGCATTGAGGGCATGAAAGACGACGGGGATGTTGTTGGCACTCAGAAGCTGGATGGTGTTATTGGCGGCATCGGGATCGAGGTAGATGTTAAACTCACTGCGAGAACTCAATGGGATACTGAAGATATTACCTGGATGTTGATACACACCTCCCATTTGGAAGAGGCCCTTGATCTTGCCGAGAAGTCCTTCCTGATGGACTGCGGAAAGGATCTCCCAGACTCCCGTGAGAGATCCAAGAGAGATAATACTGATTGGGAACTTGGATTGGCGGATAAGAGAGGAACACTCGACGAGCGACAGCTTCATCTTGAGTGTCGGGTGTTTTTGTGTCCTTGGCAACATAGTGGCGTTGAGAGGAGGGAAGGAAGGTAGAAAGACCCCAAAGTGTGTCTGTAAAGATAAGACCTCCATCATTGACGGGGATGGTGCGACGGAACATTTGGCCCTGGGGAACAAATCCTCCAGGTGGAATGTCTTGCGTGCGATCCTTATCCGCATAGAAGGATGAGACGACGACAGGAATATCTTTACGTCCCAGCCAGTCAATAATATTATAGAAGATGTTCACGGCTGGACCGCCATTTGCCCAATCGTTTCCGTTGACCCAAACTCCTTTAATGTCGATGTGAGGACTCTTCAGCAGAAGAATAAGAGCGATGGTATCATCAAAGTTCGTCCCATCCGAAAAGATGAGAACTGGGCAGTTTTGGTTGCTGGATCGAACACTTGGATGAACTATCGTCATCAAGCGGATGTTTGTGATGCGTATCAGATTCTTCGAGAGCATGGAATTTCGGAACAGCGCATTATTACGATGATGTATGATGACATTGCGTATAATGAGGAGAATCCGTTTCCAGGACAGATTTTTAATTGGAATGGAGGTCCTGACGTATATTCCGGTGTGATTAAAGACTATACAGGAGAGAATGTGACGGTTGACAAGTTTCTTGCCATTTTGACTGGAAATAAGACGGCGACGGGAGGACGGAAAGTTTTAGAGAGTGGACCTAACGATAACATTTTTATTTATATGAGTGACCATGGAGGTCCGGGGGTTTTCTGTTTTCCGAATATGACGTGTCGACTTCGTGTTGATATTCTTCAGAAGACGTTACGATGGATGTATGAGAATAAGCGTTATAAGGAACTTGTCATATATATGGAGTCATGTGAGTCTGGGTCAATGTTTAATGGATACTTACCGAATAATATGTCGATACTTGCTGTGACGGCTTCAGCTCCATTTTCGCCATCTTATGCTGGGTGTGAGAATGAGACGATATCGAACTATCTTTGTGATGTCTTTAGTATTAACTGGTTACTTGATTCGCGTGGTGCTAACATGTCGACGGAGACACTGTTCGAACAGTATCGGAAAGTGAGAGAGGAGACGAACACAAGTCGAGTCTGTGAGTATGGAGATATGACGGTATCTCGAGAGCTTCTCAAGGCATTTCAAGCGGGTCGAGAAAGAAGAAGAAAGTTATCAACGGGGACATTGTCTCCGGGAAAGATAGTGCCGTCATATCGGGGAAGACTGATGGTGCAACTGAATCAACTCAAACGGAGTCTTCTCGAACCGATTTTTGATTTGAAGAGAAGATTCAGACGCAACTTTAGTCTCTTCACGAGGAGATTTCTCGACTTTTAAAGGTGAAGGACTTCTATGAGAGGAATTATGGGAGGTATCTGGCGTGTGTATCTTTTTCGGATCTCTGTTACACTTCGAGAGTGGATGGAGAGTGTCTTTTCAAACATCTTGAGGATGTTAATGAATATGTGTTTGAGGCGCTTTCTCAGATGCCGGAGTTGTGTCGGAATCGAAGACTTTGAAGACGTTGAAGATGTTACATCGGATGTTAAAACTTAACATTCGATGTTAAAAAGATTCATCGAATCTTTTAGGAAAGAGGAAAGAGGAAAGAGGAAAGAGGAAAGAGGAAAGAGGAAAGAGGAAAGAGGAAAGATGAATGAGAAAAAGAAAACACTGGGACAATTCTATACGACACAGTCTGTGAATATTTTAACGGGGTTTTTTCTTCCATCGGATGTTACCAGGATTATCGAACCCTTTGTTGGGAAAGGAGACTTAATTCCGTTTATTGAGACGAGAGGTCTCCATACGACTATCGAATTGTATGATATCGACCCCAAGGATTCTCTCTTATTAAGACATAAGGAGGTAATACGTCGAGATACATTGAGATATCCTCCAAACTATACAGATGCATTTGTTGTTACCAATCCGCCATATCTGTATCGAAGTAAGAGTCGAGATAAGAGCTACTATCAACTGTATCAGACGGACGATTTATATAAATGTTTTCTAAAGAGTCTTCTTTGTGGGCAGGGGCCGAGAGGTGGGATACTTATCTTGCCCTTGAACTTTTTCAGTTCAATTAAGAGAAGTGACGGAGAACTCAGACGGGAGTTTTTAACGAGATTTCACATTCGAAGACTCAATATCTTTGAGGAACAGGTCTTTTCTGATACAGCGTCAGCTGTTTGTAGTTTTTCGTTTGAGCGATCGGAACAACGTTTGATGAAACAGGAAATCGAAACTTACTTCTATCCAACCGAGACGAGAGAAGTTTTCGTTGTGAAAGAGAAGTATGACTTTCTCATCGGAGGAAAGATTTATCATCTGAAGACCTCGCCTCATCTTAAAATTTCTCGACTGATGGAAGGCCAACAACCTAACACCAATCTGAAATTAATTGCCCTTGATGATGGAAGAGTATCGGGATCACGAATTCGACTGGAATATACGTTAAAACATTATTATGGGAAACCGACGTCACGAAGTTATGCCAGTCTTCTCATTGAACCGACCATTTCAGAGGAACGTCAAAAGATCCTCGTTCAACAGTTTAATGAATTTATCGAAAGGTATCGGACAAAATATCACAGTCTTTTTCTGCCAAACTATCGCGAATGTAAAGATTATCCTCGTAAACGTATCCCCTTCACTTTAGCCTATTCAATTCTGAATCACCTTCTTTCTCATGAGTCAGAAAAAGTTCCATTATCTTTCGATAATGGAACTCGAAATTTAATAACACCTTCTCTTCTTGAAAAATGAGGACGATGAACATGACGAAGAAGACCTCTTTCTCGAACTCGAACTTGAACTTGAACAAGTACTTGACTCTTCACAAGACTCTCCACAGGACTCTTCACAAGACTCTTCACAAGACTCTTCACAGGACTCTTCCCATTCCATTTCATTCTCCGATTCAGACTCCGACTCCGTTTCGATGGCAGTATCTTCTTCTTCGGAATTCGATTCACATGACATCTCGATGAGATACGTTGGACGATTATCGATAAACTCTCGATCACTCTCATGCTCAGAAAGCTCCTCCGACCAAGTATCCGTATCACCCAGATCTCTTGCCGTTCTCTCAGCCTCACTTTCTTCCGAATCGACAGTTACCGGATAAATGATATATGCACAGATCCTGCACGGGGGACAACGCGGTCTTAAGTTCCGTTTTGTCATGGTATGCTTTAACTCTTTGGGTGAAAGAAATCTCTCTGGAAGTCAAATTTCCAACTTATCAATTTTCGACGTTTTCGTCGGCGGACTTCTTGGTCCGATTGTAGAGTTCATCGAGGAGTGCCTCTCGATCATACGGTTCCGGAATGGGAATCCTTTTCAGATGAGCATAGGCTATAAGTTCATTCTCGGGTATATTTTCCAATCCATATTCGGTGTCACAGGAAACTTGGGTTCTCAAACCTGTCGAGGAGTGACAAATGGCGTATGGATTGTAACATGTCCTACCTCCTCTTGTTTTCAACCAAGCTCGTTCCCGAAGACACTCTTCGGAATTTCGAGCCCCAACAGAAAGAATACATAGACAGTACTTTTTCTCTCGGTCATTCAGATGAGTATCGGGACGAAAATAGTCTCTCCGACGTCTTCGCGTTCCATTCGAGAGAAACTCTCTTTTTTCAGACGGACTTTCGTTGTCTTTCTCAGGAAAATACCGGAAAGAGGACATTTCTTTTCCGAGAGCATATTTTAAGACTGCAATTCTCTCATTTATCATGAATTGTTTTTAAATTTGAATCAGGAGAAGATGGTCAACTCTTCAGTTGAAGTTGAAGCTGAGATGTCATTCTTCGTAACCAAATCGTTTGTCAAACGAAAATATGAGACAGACAAAGGTTGGATCATTGACTTTGATCATGTGAACTCGAGACTTCAGTCGTTCGAGGAAGCCCGAAACTACGCCAAACACCAGTGCTCCTCTGGAAAGATCGATGAGACATTTTACATCATTGATGTTAGGAAGAACCAAACCGTTGAAATGATAATTAAAGATGATTCCGGGAAGATCTCATCTTCTCGAGTGTAAGAAAATCATGGCAAATATCTTTCCACTATAGAAGCCAAGAATATTGAAGATGATGTCCTTTAATGACCCTGCCCACCAGTTTGAACTATATTCGACACGATTGGAAGTGTCACGGCGAATTCCCTGTCTCTGACGGTTGAAGAGTTTAGCCATGACCATTTCAAAGAGTTCCCATAAAATTCCCGCTCCAATAACAAGAACATCACAAGACGGAAAGAAAACTCCAAGAATAAAAAAGACAATAAAGTGAGAAAGAGGCCACCATGAACAACAATTCTCCAACCAGGGAAGATCAAAAACCTTCCGATTCATAAAGTCATGATAAACCGTCGATTCGAATCCATATCGAATCGCCAAATACATCCAGTATAAAACAATAAGAATAACAACGATTCCAAATATAATGTAAACACCCAAACATTTATTCCCCCAGGGAAGTCGACACACCATCAAACTCTCAATCCTATTTACTCTTAGAAAGATTATTCGAATCGAAAATGAAGATGCCCATCTTCCTCCCTTATCTTGTTTCATTATTCGATGAAACAAGATAACTTCATGTTATCGTTTGTCCTTCCATTCGATGGCCTGGAGAATTTCCTTGAGACGTGTCAACATCTTTTATCGCATCATTCGCTTTACAAAGGATCGATAGTCAATTTGACCCGTTCCGTCAACATCGGCTTCACGGATCATTTCATTAACTTCTTCCTCGGAGAGGCGCTCTCCGAGATGAGTCATGAGATATCTCAATTCTGACGCTGAGATAATGCCTCTCTTAGTCGAGTCAAAGACTTCAAAGGCTGAAATTATCATCTTCTCGATTTCAAGGTTGTCCAGTAGGGAAATCAGAATTTCCAAAAAGGAGGAAAACGATATTTTACCTCCATTATCTCGGTTAATCTCCTCGAGGAGATCAGTAAGGTCCCTGTCAAGAACGTCAATTCCGAAGGATCGGAGAATATTTCCAAGGTCTTTGGAGGAGATTTGACCCGTTTCCTCTTGATCAAATCGATCGAAGACTTGTTTGATTTCGGTGAGTTGCTCCTCGGAAAGTTGGTCCGCTGACATTTTTCCGAAAAGACGATTTCTTCTTTCGGTATTCAAAAAAATTGGAACTTAATCTTTGTCCTTTTTAGCACACCGGCCACACTTGCCTCCATGCTTATTAAGTGTTACCTGAGTGAACTCTCGATGACATTCGGAACAGGGACTCTTGACGGATGTCTTCTTCGATTTCTCCAGAGCCCCAGATTGTCTTGACGGGTTCTGGAGACATGACTGCGGACAAGTTGCCTGGATCTTTTTTTCAGAGATGGAGGAAGGGAACAGTCTCTCATCGTCATGACGAAAGTTGGCGAGAGGAAGAATCTTTGAAATTTCTCGGGACTTTAAAAGAGAGGGACCGTTAACAAGAGGAGGAACAAGATTCTTTCGAGAGGAAAACGACGAAGATTGAGACATCGAGATCATTGTCTTTTCAAAGAAAAGTTAAGTCTTTTCTTGATGTCAAAAATACAAATTTCCGTTACCATTCTTCGACGTAATATAAAAGATCAAATGAAGAAATATCGCGACCTTGAATACAAACGGAGACGGAAAAACGCCCAAAAAGCCCTCAGTAAGATTTATATTAACAATAATGGAGACCTGTATCGTGTGCCTCATTTTTCGGGCCATGCACACCAAGGCTCTACCTCACAACGATAACGACGATGTTGACGAAAAAGAGTTTTGCAAGTTTATCAAGGCTGTCGAATATGGAAATCCCAAATACATCGATCAAATTCGTCTTGGCACTCCGGGAGGACTTAAACCAGTATCTCCTCGAGATCTTTTTAACAGTGACCTCTTTGGAAAGTATCTGGCTGGATATCGTCTGCCTCTTTCGTGGACTCTCGGCTCGAAAAGGGCGGCCGCTGAACTCATTGAAGTCTATGCCATGGCTCTTGCTCGTGACATTCCTTTTAGAGAGTATAAGACACATCCTCTTATTAAAGAACTCTGTTCCGACTTGAGTCTCCTTAAAGATGCTCCCTTTCCTCGACAGGACGGACAAGTAACTCCCGAGACGATCTTTCGAGGTCCCACCAAAGGAGACCTTATTGGACCGTACTTGTCCCAGTTTCTGTTACAACCGTTTCGGTATGGACTTTTGGAGGTGACACAGATGTACAACTGTGCACAACCGGGTATTGACTACTTGACAACTGTGGAAGATTATTTGGACTGTCATAATGGAAAGGTGCCTCGACCGGCGGTTCCTCCTTCAAAGGAGAAGACCTATCTTCATACACTTCGAGATGGAGCTTCCTGGATTTTAGTTGATGAGCCAGTCCAAGCTGTCATCAACGCGGCCTACTATCTTCTTAACAATGGGTATAAGTTTAATCAAGGAAATCCATATGTTAATGGGACCTTGACAAATCAGGCGAACTTTGTTGACTTAGGAAGAGTCGATCTTCTCGACATGATCAGTCGCGCCAGTAAGATTGTTATGAATGCGGCTTGGTGGTACAAGTACACTCAGTTTGTCTTACGTCCGGAGGAGTTTGGTTTTCGTGTTTCTCAGGCCAAACTGGGGTATCCTCAGGTTAAACTTAGTAAACAACTGTTAAACAGTCCCATTAGATAAGGTCAAGGAGAAGTATGGAACCTATCTCGTTCCCCAGGCTTATAATTCGGGATGTCCATGTCACAGCTCCTATCCCAGTGGTCACGCTGTTCTTGCCGGGGCAATGGTGACTCTTGTCAAGGCATGGTTTGACGGAGACCAGAAGATTAAACTCTATGAACCATCCGCCGATGGAAAGTCCCTTCTTGACACAGGAGAAGAGTCGACGATTGAACATGAACTTAATAAACTGGCAAGTAATTGTGGTATTTTGAGAAATGCAGCTGGAATTCACTATGCTCAAGATGCATATAATGGCATGGTCTTTGGAGAACAGATTGCGATCGAACTTCTGAAGGAGTTCGTTTCTCGTTATGATCTCCCCGTCACATTCCAATTTCGGACTTTTTCAGGAGAGACTCTTCGAATTAGCAATCGATGAAACTTCGATTTCGACAATTCAGACACAAAAAGATATTTCAGACTTAAAAAGAGAGAAGAATTCAGAAAAAATCTTCTCTCTTTTTAAAAGATGACCGATTCTCGACGGTATCAACAATCTACTTCTTCGACCTCCAATTCCGCAAGTCAACCCCGACGTCCTCAACCTCCTGTCACCAAAGTCCAGCCAAAACAAAATTCATCTGTCTCTTCCTCCTCCGTCCCAACGACGAAACAAGCTCCTCGAGTAGTAGGTGGCTGTGCGGGCTGTCGGAGATCGGGACTTCAAATCTTCCCTCGCAAGTCATGACAATCTGACGTCTCCTCGTCCTCGAACTGATAAAAGTAGAACTCCTCTTTCTGTTGACGTTTCTCTTTATCGTTATTTCCAGAATTCGCAGATTTGAAGAGAGACACAAAAATATAAAGAACAAGACCTCCACTTAAAATCATCAAACCTAACTCAAGAAGATCCATTTCTTTCTCTTATATATGAAACTGAAAAGAGAACCTTCTCTTCTCAATTTTAAGGAAGATTAGATCTTTTTAATCTTTTCTCCTGAAACAAGAGGATTCTGTTTGGCTAAGAGATTGCGTCCGGATGATTTAAAGTCAAAGGAACAGTTATGTTGTTCAGGAAGACGATGCTGAGAACAAAACACATTATTACAACGACAGGGAAAACCCACAAGACCAACTTTCCGATGACAGTAATTACAAATTGTCATTCTTCTCTCTTTTCGAGAAGAGAGAAGAATTTCTTTTGTCTCATCATTTTTCGTTTTCTTCAACGTCTTACTGGACTTCAAGAAGGTTGATCTCACGGATGATCCAGCTTCCAAATCCGTAAATATCGAAAAAGATATCGTCATTATAAAGACCATAGACAAGATCAGAGTGAATAATTCGAACCCGTTTGTCTCCCTTAGTGTATCCAAGTGCCGCTGAAAGGATTTTGGCTGTAACAATTTCAATCGCCGCCGCAAGAAAAATGGGAGAACCTGTGGAAATCCTCTTCACATTAAGATATCCCTTCTCCATCTGCTCCTCAATTAAACCTCGAATTCGAGAAACCGAGAAGATAATTCCAGCCTGTTTTGTCAGAAGAGTTCGCATCTTTCGTCCCTCCGTCTTACCGTCAGCCTCAGGAGATTTAGGTGTCGCTACGGGTGTCTTGCCTCGTCGCCGACTCACACCTATTAATTCACCCGTGGCTCGCTCTGGGGCTGACTCAGCCACGGCTCGCTCAGCCTGAATTCCAGCTGAAACGGAATTATTAGCGATCGCAGGCGGTAAAACCGCCTTCACCGCTACAATGAGCTCGTCCGTGGAAAGAGTCTTCTTTTCACTATAGGAAATGACCACATCAGCCACGTAGAGAATCCGCTGAATGAGACTTACAATAAGATCATTAATCGAATCAATGGTATCTGTTGTAATTTGGACCGTATTGTCAATCTCTTCCAGAACTCTCCGAATGTAAATTCGATAATCGGAATAGTCGATTCGTCTCGACGGATCCTTTGAAATTTCGGCTTCCATTTCTTTTTTTTCCGGATAAATTTCTTTTTTTTGTTTTAATTCTCTTCTTTCAGCTTTTAAACCTCTATCTTCGCATCTCACACTTTATCCTATTTTTTTCGATGTTTGTGTCTTTTTTCGCTTCCGACAAATCCGCAAAATGGTAAAGGTGTCAGTTTCTTCTTCGTATTGAGTTTAGGATTAGCACCTCTGAGGAGTTTCGAAGCATACCTTTAACCTCAAAGGAACGGTGAGACCGGTTTCTTGAGGTAACGAAAGATATGGATTTATCAACCGTCAGAAGTCTGGCATTGTCGGAATGTCGAAAGAAGATGAAGGTTCTTCTTTGGCAAGAAAGACATTATGGGTCGTCACGAGGATGTTGTCGGGGATTTTATTGGGGAGAATGAAGAGAGGAGAGAGGTGGGTTAAGTTTAACTTCTATCAAGCTGAGAATGGCTGGATAGAAGTTGAGAGATGAGATATAAAAGGGGACTGAGAAAGTAAATGATTTGACAATAAATAGTTAATTTCTTATAAAAGGATGACGAGTGATAAGATTGAACTTGGAACATCACCTGAAGACTTATCTTATTCTATATTTTTGGATCGGATTTCGTCGAATCCGCCGCCGGAGAGACAACATCAACTCGACTATGTTCAACCGAGAGGAAATACCACATGGATGCCTGATGATGCTGTGACGAGCTGTTGTGGATGTAAGAGGAAGTTTACCTTTTTGAGACGGAGGCACCACTGTCGAGGGCCTCAATGTTTGAAGATTTTCTGTGGTGACTGTGCGCCTCACTTTATTTCCATTCCGAAACATTTAGAGGCTCTTCCAGAAAATCCGAAGCCGGACTCAACTCTCTGGTCGTTATTGACTCGTTGGACGAAAATGACTCGGAGTACCAACAAACGGATACCTCCCAAAGAGAGAGTATGTAACCGGTGTTATGAGAGATATAAGTCCATGCGTAACTTGGAGGCTTACATTCTCATTTTCAGTTATCTTGATATTAAGACACTGGCGAGTATTTCTCTCGTGTGTCGCGACTGGCATCGAGCTGTCAATGTGTGTAAGTCTCTCTTTCGTGACATTCAATACATTCTTCCAGGATATGAAATTACTCCGATACAACGGCGTCTCCTCTATAACAGTTTGCCTTATTTGGCGGGACATAATCGTTGGATTGTGAAGGTTCTGTCACTTCTGGACTGGTCTCGACAGGAAGAGGTTCTGGAAGCGGAACGTCTTCTTAAAAGTCCGCGCAACTGTCGGTGTTGGAATCTTATGTGTACTCGGTTTTGTCAGAGGACACTTCAGCCGTACGACTCTCTTGAACTGCTTCCACTTCCATTTTCCTCACCGGTGGTGAGTTCACATGTTGTCTCCCTGTTAAATAAGTTTTCCTCGAAGGAGTTTGAGTGTTTTATCCCCCAAATTGTCTTTGCGCTGAAATACTGTCGAGATGAAAAACTTCTCTCTGTTCTCATTGAGCGCTCGGAAGAACATATCTCACTTCGAACCTCAATTTATTGGGTTCTCTCCTGTTATCGGAAGAGGGATACCACCTTTACGTCCTACTATAACTCCTATGTCTTAGAACTGGATCGACGTCTCGGACGCGCAGTTGTTTTTGATCAACTCATGGCTGGACGAAGACTTATTAAGACACTGGCCCGAATGCCCTCCGATCGCATGGGTCCTGAGGCTCGGAGAGAATATCTTCTTCGCAACAGTGACAAGCTTCGTTGTTCCATTCGATTTTCGGCGACAGACTCGATAAAACAGATTTCGAATCCGATTCCTCTTCCCTTAAATCCCGATTGTCTCATTCAGGCAATTGAAATTCACGGTCTCAACACAAAGCAAAGTATCACCTCTCCCATTGTTATTCCGATGATCTGTTCCTATGAGGGGCGCCCTGTCTTACAGTCAATTCTCTATAAGAAGGAGTGTCTTCTCCAAGACATGATTATTATCAATATTATCCGCCTCATGGATATCATCTTAAAACGAGAGGAAGGTATTGACTTTGGCATTAAGACATATAGTGTCCTTCCTCTCGGAAGTGATAGTGGAATCATTGAGATGATTCCGGACTCTTACACACTTTATACAATCAAGTATCAGAAGAAGCTAACTCTCCTCAACTATATCCTTGAGAATAATGAACAATTACCCACATCTGCGGTTCGGGACCGCTTTATTAAGTCAGCGGCCGCCTATTGTGTCATCTCCTATCTTCTGGGAGTCGGAGATCGACATTTGGATAATATCATGATCACTAAAGACGGTTACCTCTTTCATATCGACTATGGCTATATCTTGGGTAATGATCCCAAGCCTCTTCAACCGGCCATGCGAATCACCCAAGATATCGTTGATGCGATGGGTGGTCCCTCCAGTAGTCGTTTCGATCAATTTAAGACCTATTGTAGTCGAATTTATAACTGTCTTCGTAAACACACCTATCTCTTTATGAGTATGTTGCTTCTTCTCACGGAAGATGGTCTCGCCCTCGATCCAAAGCGCTATTCCAAGATTCGTCTTCGAGAGGAAATTCTGACTCGCTTTGTCCCATCCGAGTCTTCTCTTGATGCCGAAACTCAACTTCTTATAAAGATTGAGGAAAGTTATCAGTCCTATACTCCTCGCATGTTCGTTGACTTCTGGCACTATCACTCCCGTGAAACTCTCTCCAAGTTCTGGTTAACAAGCTAAACTCCAAAAATTAACACTTTCATCGTTGTGTTAATTTTTTTTCTTTCTATTCTTTTTAGGATAACATCTGATTTATAAATGTGTTCATGAAAACAGGATGTCCTTTAGCTCGAAGACGTCTCTTCGTCTCCTCTGGCAAGATACTTCTCACATACTTCAAGTCAAAGGGAATTCCCGATGACACGTTGAGACCAAACATCTTCGCATAGTGAGGAACAGCCCCTTGACGAATCCACTGCTGCTCCACAGAAGAGAAGAACTCTCGAAAGTCCTCATTTCGCTTTCTTCGTTCTCGTCTTGACGGAAGAAGCCAGTCCAACGGATTTCGAGATGGCGTCGAATTGAGATCAAGATTAACCGCTGAACACATTAAATCCACCGCCATGTAAACCGTCTTCTTGGAACTTGCAATGGGTGAGGCTGAGGCAAGAGAACTCGAACACACAAAGCGAATATCAAGAGGAAAGTCGATATTAAACTTTTTCCTTCGTCGAAGACTGATTGTAACCTGTTCTCTGACAACCTCAAGAGCATGACAGAGACGGTCCAGGAAAATATCCGACTCCTCCTCAAAATGGACCGGTATTAAGTATGACAGATAGAAGACGCGAGTTCCCAGACTCACCCAGAACATGTCATGATCTTCCAGAGAGTTCTTCTTCGTGGAGAGAACAATCCCTGTTGTAAAAATCTTACCTAATATTTTAAGATAGTTCTCATTCTCCCGATAGTTCGGAAACAGATATTTATGAAAAGCCTCGATAAGACCAATCTTATTTACCTCATTCTCCTCCGGCGTGTCAAGATAAATGGGCCCCTTTTCATTCGTCGCCTCCCAGTCAATCGTTAACAGTTGATTATTATGAAAGTCTAAGAAACCGTGATGATACTTGACCTCAGAACTGTAACACGCTCGAATAAGGGAAATAAACTTGTCTCCAACAACATCTCGATTCACCTTTCCCGAGTCAAGAAAAACATTCCGATAGACTTGAGTCCGAAGTTTAAGAAACTCGATCTTCTGAAGTTTTAAGGTCACACTAATGACAACTCCATAAATTCCCAGATTAATCCGATAGTCCTCAAAGTCCTGATCTAAATATGTCTTGGTTATCCTCTCTCCTTGAAAGTTGATAAATGTTATCGCCAAAACTCCATCTCCCACAAATGATGCTCCAAGTCTTCCTCCATGTACCGGCGCTGCAACAAGACCTCCAAGAGTAAACGCTGTACTCGCCGGCTGTGTCTCCAAAAAATAGGAATGAGGATTTAAATGATCATAGAGTCTCCCCAGTGTCCATCCCGCATTAACGGTGACCGTTAGACGTTCGGTATCAATCGTGACATTTTCCGGAGACAGTTGATAGTCTCGTAATGAGATTAAGTTAACTCTTTCCTTCGAATCAGCAACAAGAGGTGACATCGAATGTCCACTTCCAACAACTCGAACAATCGCCCCCTTCCTCTTCGACTCTTCAATAATAGAAATAATATCTTCATCATGAATTGGATAATAAATTGTCGCATTCTCATTGATAAGATTCTCCGACCAGTTGACAAAAGTCCTTGAAACTTTTGTTGTCATGATCTTGTCTCTTTAATAGAAAGGAAGATTTTCTGTTTTCGTCTCTCGAGGAGAGAAATTTAACCTCGGGACGTAAAAGACAAGTGTCTGTCTCTTCTCGAATCAGACATTGATAACTCAAAGATATCTTATGGACGAATGTCAAGATTATCAAGTTGAGCATCTAAGATGCCGTTACTATTTGTGGATGAAGGTGGACCTGGCAACTGCCAGATTCGAATGGGAGTTCCTTCTGGCAATCCAGAATAATTTGTCCCGTTGGCTCGGGCAATATTCGCAAGATAGGCATTATTCGCCGATGTCATATCTCGAATCCCAAAGCTTGTGTTTCCCAGAACCGTGTTCTTCTCAATAACATTATTTCGAGAAGGTGGAAAAAGAGATTCGTCTTTACACAGGATCCCAATATTGTTTTCGTTGCTAATGTTATTTCTCAGGAGACCATTGACCAGACTGTTGACCGAGATACCAACTCCAGATTCATTTTCACTTCGGCATCGTTGAGCTGTACATCCCTCTAAGATAAACCCAACTCCTGGAATCGCCTCCAGGAATCGACCCTAACCCTATGACTCGGAAACCAGCAACTTCATTCGTTCCACGATTAACAATGTTCTCAGTTCGACAGTTGAGTAACCGGATATCATTATAGGAGGAACTCGTGCCAGCGAGAACCGACTCAACAATGAATCCAGAAATCGTGACGGTTCCAGATGAAGAATTACAAGAAATTCCGGTGACAGAACAGTCTTCAACAAGAGCTCCATTTGCTGAGACAACCAATCCATCAATTCCTCCGCCAGATTCATTAACCAGATCAGATACTTTACACCTTCGTATGATGAGATTATCAATGTTAACTCCATCAAGACCCACAATCTCAGCTCTCGGGGAAGCTCCAGATTCGATGAAACAGTGGGTGACAAGACAATCTTCAATAATGGCACTCTTAAACGTTGTCGAATCAAGAAACGCACTCAAGTTCAGCCCAAATGATAAAGCCTTATTGTGAACTCGGCTCACCTCACACTCTTTAACTCTCACTCCTCGGCTTGGAAAGTTCAGTTTAAAATTGGCGATTGTAAACGTGTCACCTAAGAATATCCCCGCCGCAATTTCAAAACCAAACATATTATTAGCCGCCGTCGACGTCGTCTCCGTGATTTTATTCCGAAGATAGACCACATCTTCAAGAGCGGCTCCGGAGATGCCGAAGGGTATGCTCGCATCACAGACACAGTCTCGAATGGATCCCGTCTTCGCGTTGAGAAGAAAGATACCTCCCAGAGAAGTCTTGGTGTACCGTCCACATCTTTTCGTCTTAATGTTCTCAATTTCAAATCTCTCCAAACCGTCGGCATATATACCCGCCCGATGAAACCCCGCTAAAGTCCCATTCTTAATAACAATATCCGACGCGGAGAAAAGTCGAATTCCAACTGTTCCTTGGATATCCTGATTCTCCGATATCGCCGTCACTGTGTTACCGTTAAGATCAAGAGTGACTCCCGACACTCCAATAACACACACTAATCGCAGCCAGTTCAGATCTCTTTCCATCAAACGTAACATTCTTGCCAAGAATATAGTGCCCAGGTCTTGTAATTTGGAATCCGTCGGGATTAATATCCTTTCGGGTAATCACCTTTACTTCTTTGAACGGTTTTAGCACTTTGCACAAAAGTTGTTTTTGTCGTCTTTCTTTGTCATTGTTTAAGAAGTCCATGAAAATTTATATGGAAAATGGTATTAAGATATAACTTTTCTTTTCCAATCTTACTTTGTTTCCCCGTCCTCTCTGAAGCATCGGAGAATAATTCGAACATCTCGATCGAATATCCTTTTACCATATAAAGTATGTATTCTTCGGAAAATTCGACTTATCCAGTATCTTTTGACTCCCTTTGTGTCCCTGATCGATGGTGTCTCTCCATCAAATGTCTTCTGACAACTGGAGATGTTTGATTCTTCAACTCTCATGCTATTTCTCGAGGAACCTCTAATCAAAGTCAGAAAGATCGGGCCTCCGTCTCCTTATAAGTACTACGGTCGTTCCTAGTTTGTTGACCAGTTTTCCTTTAATGATAAATCTATCTTGAAGGAACGTTCTTCTCTTCGAAGATGAAATAAATTTCAAGAGAATGTAAAATGGAACATCTGTCAACGGAAATTCTATTTTCGATTGCTTTCAATCTCGAACCTCAAGATCTCTTGTCCTTCTGTCAAACGAAGAGAGAATTTTCCCAAATTTGTCAGAATGAATCCTTTTGGCGAGAAAAAACTTTCCGAGACTTCTCAGTCTCTTCTCGTCTGAAAAATAGTTGGAAGGAGACCTACCGCCTCTACTTCCATTATAAAATTCTCGAACTTCCAATTATCTTTCGACGGATTTCTCGATATGGATATGAAGGAGCCCTCTCGGAAGAAGAACTTCGTTCTGACTTGGAGGAGTTGATTTCTCTTCCAACCTTTTTCCAGAACATTCTTGAACTCGGGAAGAATGAGATACTCGAAAAGAAAGTCGCACTTCTGGAATTCGATCTTGATGAATACATCTCCGACCTCGTTTCGTCCAACTTTTCCAAAACTCAAGTTCTATCGTGGAAAGAAGAAGAGATCGACATTGATAATGAGTCTGTAATAGTTCGATTTACTCTCGCTCTTCCAAAGAATACGTCGATTTCTTCCTGGTTCGACATCTTTTCTTCAACACTTTCAAGTTGGAATGAACAACAAGAAATCCTCGCAGAAAAAGAAAGATATCCCTTCTTTTTCGAAGCTTCTCTCTTTTCAGAAGAATCATTCCAATAAATCATTCCAATAATCCCAATTCGATATTAAAAAGAAGACAACCAAACAGAAAAAAGAAAAGACGAAAAGAAGAAAAGGAAAGAAAATATGTCAACAGAAGATCCAATTAAAATCAATCAAAAGAAGGTTCTCGAAATCCTCTCGTCCAGTTCCTCCCAGGAAGCTTCATCTCCAGATGGAGAAAGTCCTTTTACACCAACTCCTTCTCCCGCAGGTGAGCCTGGCTCAGAGCTCCGTCGTCTGATCTCATTATGTGATCAGACACATCCTTTAATTAAAAATGTCAAACATCCAGAGCTATTTAAACGAGCCCTGGAAGAACTTCGCGATGATATCATTGGCATGGAAAAGGTTAAAGATGCCATTGCCTCCCAGACAATGTATCTCCTCTCTCTCGCCAAAGATCATCCCGAGCATATGTTACATACAGTCATCTACGGTCCTCCAGGTGTTGGAAAAACTTCCATTGGTAAAAAGTTATCAAAGATCTGGTATGCTCTCGGTTATCTTAAGTCCGAGTCAGAGTCAAAACCTCCCTCCTCCCTCGGTCCCTACTCAACCGTCAGTCCAGGCGTCTGGGAAACAGCTCTCTTCGTTCTTCTTTTATATTGTTCCACCATCGCCTCGATAATTTATTCCACCTGTAAGACTCTCTACTGTACCTTTGGTTGGTATTTTGTCGCCGGTGTTTTCCTCGCTCTTGCTATCTTTATCATCTGGCTTCTCGCCCATAAACGTTCCCGTGAAGGCTATCTTCGTCCTTCCGATACATCCCCAGAATCCCGCAAATCTCGTCCCGATGACACCTCCCTCATTAAAATCGTCTCCCGTGAGGACTTCGTCGCCGGTTACGTCGGCCAAACAGCCATTAAAACCAAGCAGCTGCTTAACAGCTGTCTGGGCAAGGTCCTCTTCATTGATGAAGCTTACTCTCTCTTCCATGATGAACGCGATTCCTTCGGCATGGAAGCCCTAACCACGCTCAACCTGTTTATGAGTGAACATCCAGGCGAAATCGTCGTCATCTTTGCCGGATATAAGGACCTCATGCAACAAGGCATCTTCCGTGCTCAACCAGGTCTCGTCCGTCGATGTATGTGGCACTTTGAGTGTGAGGACTACACCCCCGAAGAACTTCTTAAAATCTTCTCACTTCAGCTGAAACGATCCGGCTGGCATCTTCAAGATCCAGATCATGCTCTTAAACTTCTCCGTGAAAATCGCCAAATCTTCTCCTCTCAAGCCGGTGACACTGAAAAACTCTGTTTCTTCTCTCAGTTGGCCTTCACTCGTGATCAGTTCCATCTTAAAGGCTCTCTCACCTCCATTGACGAAAAACTCCGCATCATCACTCCATCTCAACTTGAACGCGGTCTCGCTCTTCTCCGTGAAAATAATCTTAATAATAACAATAAAAACTCCCTTGAAACCTCCATCTCTCCTCAAGAACTCGAATATCTGAAAAGATTCCTCTCCTCCTCCAAACCTTCCTCGAATAAATCGTAATCCCCCCCCTTCCCATCTCCCTATCCATCCTCTTCTTCGAATTTTTCCTCCAACTTCGAAGAAGATAGAATTCTCTATCCTCTTCGAAATTCCTAAATTCCAATCTTCTCCCCCTCTTAACACACAATTAATAGCAGTGGACGCGGTTGCGGATCTGCATCTCGATTAATACTTGACAGCCACACCTGTTCCGAATACATTTCACTTCCCTCCTCTTTACCTTTATTTTTGTCTCGATTCTGTCGTCCTCCCCTCCCATTACCCATCCTCCTCTCCCCTTGGGAAAAACGTTTCCCGATATTTCTCGGCTGTCGAGTCATTTGAGAATTGTCCGAACCCCGAGACGGCCCAACATTTCTCGGCTGTCGAGATATTTGAGAATTGTCCGATCCCCGAGGCGGCCCAAAAGTTCTCGGCTGTCGAGTCATTTGAGAATTATCGGAACCCCGAGGCGGCCCAAAAGTTCTCGGCTGTCGAGACATTTGAGAATTGTCGGAACCCCGAGGAGGTCCAAAATTTCTCGGTTGTCGAGACATTTGAGAATTGTCGGAACCCCGAGGCGGTCCAAAATTTCTCGGTTGTCGAGACATTTGAGAATTGTCGGAACCCCGAGGCGGTCCAAAATTTCTCGGTTGTCCGGACATTTGGGAATTATCGGAACCCCGAGGCGGTCCAAAAGTTCTCGGTTGTCGAGACATTTGAGAATTATCGGAACCCCGAGACGGTCCAAAAGTTCTCGGTTGTCCGGACATTTGAGAATTATCGGAACCCCGAGACGGACCGACATTTCTCGGTTGTCGAGATATTTGAGAATTATCGGAACCCCGAGACGGCCCAAAAGTTCTCGGTTGTCCGGATATTTGAGAATTATCGGAACCCCGAGACGGACCGACATTTCTTGGTTGTCCAATGCGGGGATTATCATAATTTTGTCGAGGGGGACGAGAAGGATTGCCCTCTTTACGGGGAGGTCTCTGTGTATGTGTATTCTGGAGATATTGAGAGAGGGTTGGTTTTCTCCCTTCTTCCTGAGAAGTATCTGAAGGCAAATTTCGATTCAACATGAAGTTCTTTTGGAGAAGCGAATTTCTCTTCCTCTAATATCATTTTTAGAGCTTCCTCTTATTATGCTTTCAATTTTTAAAAGGAATTCTTCGAAAGAGAAACAGCGTCAGAATCGTCTGACCAGTATTTGAAACTCTTAACCTGGATGCCTCGTTGACGTTGACGTTGAAGGAACGATTGGAAGAGTATCCAACATATCGAGAAGAGGAGTAATACGAGTCATCTTGGCTGCGGCGCGGTCGTAGGCCCGGATGTCGCTGGAAACTCGTTCATCCGGGACGGCATCAAAAGGAACCGGTTCTCCAGGTGTCACGGCAAAGTATCGAATTACGGTTACATTCTGTTCATCAACGGGGAGGTCAAAGTGAGAGTGGTATCGGATGACACGGCCAATCGCCTGTTGGATGTCAAATTCATTGACGTACTGCTCCATAATGTGAATCGCACGAACATGAAGAAAGTTCTGTCCCTCCGATCCAGCTTCTGTCATTAGGAGTACTTTATACTGTTCTCCCTCCATATTATCGATTGAGTTGAAGAGATTCAGAACTTGACTGCGTTCTTCGTCATTCATCATTCCTATAAACTTAAGTGTCCGAATTCCATAATAGTTTAAGATGGCTTCAATTGCCATAACTCCATGTCGTTTGAGAAAGCGAGAGTAGACAACATGTTTTCCTGGAATTTCCTTCATATACTGAAGAAGAACAAGCATCTTCGGAAAGTAGATGTCAAGATTGTCAATAAAGTTTTTGTCAATCCATCCACCATCGGAGACAAGGCGGTCGGGAGGAGCCTGACCTCTTCTTCTTTTCTCTCTCTGAACGTGATATGAAATATCTGGCGGGTAAATCATATTACAAACTTGCTGTGAGGACATCATGGTCACCGCAAGAACATATCGAGTCACTTGTATTCGATATGCTTCCGGATCGCTATCTCTGAGTTCCTCTTTCGGTTGAAAAGCTCTCGACTCAAAGGAAACCGTTCTCTGATACTCAGTATACTGAGGCTCTGACATGGGCACTGTCACATAAATCGGAATCACATCCGGATAGTCGCCGGGATCCGTCGTCGCGACAACACGTGAAATGACATCCGAGATAATTCCTCGAAGTTTCTCAGAGGGAATCGGAACGCCTTCTTCGGTAATGAAGAAATAATTGTTAAAGTCGTCAAGTGTTGGTATCGCCTCTGGTTTTATCAGTTTTAAGATGTGATAGAGGTCATCAACAGAATTGGTAATGGGAGTCCCGGAAAGAAGAATAAATCTGGCATTCTTCAGAGACATTAACAGTTCGGTAACGGCAACATAGTTATCCGAACCATGAGAATAGCCAGTTACGAGATTGTGAACCTCATCAATGACAATAATAGAATCTTCCATCTCCTCTCTTGACGGAAGAAGAGATTGGACATCACTATAATTATAGGCAATAAAGTCGAAAAGTCTCGAAATCCGCAGAGGATCCTCTCCACAAACCATACAATACTCATAGATAAAGTTCTCTCTTAGACTTCCCGTTGACAACACATACACCTTCTTTTCTCCATACCGGGAAAGAAGTCGATCTACAAGAAGAGCCGCCCCACACGTCTTTCCCGTTCCTAAACTCCAATACAAGAGAATTCCTCGAAGATTCGAATTGACAAAGTAATTGGCGACGGCTGTCTGGTGCTCTCTCGGAGTAAAAGCTACCCTCTTTGTCTGACCATATTTAAGACAACTCCACCGTCCAACTATCTCTCTTCCACGTTTTCCCGTCACACTCACACATCGTCCCGTTACCGGATCAAACACTTGTTTCTCCGGACACTCAATTCGTCCCCTCTTTTTATACTTTAGAGTCTCCGTAATAATCTCTCCATCTCGCGTATTAACGAAAATACATGGTCGTCCCGATTTAGCCGGATTTCGAACTCGATTCGGGGGACAACCTGAAAATAAGTCCTCTTTCGAATCGAGAACTGCTCGAATCAGCTGACCGGTTTTTCCATTAATATCCACACACCGATATGACGCCTGATTAAAGATCGTTCCTGGTGGGCACTCCATTTTTATTACTCTCGTAATTTTTTTCCCAATAAAAAGTCTTCCACTGATGGTTCCCCACCGAATTCATCAAATCTGGTTTCAAGGAGAAAAACACTTACCACAAAAATACTTCCGCTATCAACAATCGTGGAAAACCCATCATCCCTCCTGGACCTATCAACTCTGGGACCAAGAACTCATTGAACGTTTTCTCTCTCCGGATGAACTCCCTCTCTACTCCTCTCTTCCCTTGATGATTCAGAAAATCGACTTCGCTAAATATGTCATCCTCCGAAAACTCGGCGGCGTCTATGTCGACATGGACATGGAGTGTCTCC
>FWPU01005187.1_pt1 | contig 28837 bp, 24 predicted proteins | sample 2228361 | NCBI WGS metagenome assembly FWPU01 (sample SAMEA103939777, study PRJEB20133) | metagenome | reverse complement strand
TGTTACATCTACAGCATTTTATCCTACACCATCTCAATTCAAACTATATACTTTAACCACTAATCCTGCTTTTACTCCTTTCAAGACTAAGCCTAATGTGAAAATAAGATTTATCTTTCAAGAAGATGCTAATAGTGGATTTGGAAACAATTTCTTTTTAGATGACATTAATTTTTCTACTGTATCAGGAGCGAATGAACTAACACAAAGTTATGGATTTAATGTGTTTCCTAATCCTACCAGCGGAAAATTTAATATACATTTTATATTAAGTGATGCGTCTGATGCTCAATATCAAATAACCGATATATTAGGTAAAACAACCATGCGTTCATCTAAACAAAAGTACGAAGTAGGAGAACATAATGTTGAAGTTAATATCACATCATTACCACAAGGAGTTTATTTCTTGCAATTTGAATTGAATGGGCAAAAAATGGTAAGAAAAATCATAAAAGATTAAAATTCCTTTATTTATCCCATTACCAGGACGGGTATTTGCTCTTATAGCTATGTTTGAAGTATAAAAATTGTCTTTTTTACAGGTTTTGATTTTTCCAAATACCTGCAGTAATTTTTAGCATAGAGCAAAGTCACAAGAAGAAGCCAAAAAAAGTGTTACCTTTTCTTACAGAGGTATATTTTTTCACCTTTGGGTAAGCGATAATAATCAATTTCTATATCTGAAAATTCTTTGGTGTAATCGTATTCTTCTACTATAAATCCTACGCTTCTTAATCTATCAGGATAATCAAGTCCATACAATCTTACATGGTCTTTTTGCCAGAAATGCTTTTCTCGTTCTTTTGGATCAGAGATACTTTTATCCTCATAAGTTTTTTCTCTTGTTATATCTTGAGGTACTTGAAAAATTCCCCATCCACCGGGTTTCATCATACGGTATAACTCTTTCATGCATTGAATATCGTTTTCTACATGTTCTAATACATGATTAGCAAGTATGACATCAAAGCTATTATCAGGAAGAGGGGATTGGTGTAAGTCAAAGTGTAAATCAGCAATAGGAGATTCAATATCGGCTGTAACATATTCCAGATTAGACATTCTTTTGAAGATAGGTAAAAAACATTGTTCAGGAGCTATGTGCAGTACTTTTAGCTTATCAGTGAAAAAATTTGTTTTATTTTTTAAGAATAACCACAGTAATCTATGTCTTTCTAAAGAGAGAGTTCCGGGAGATAATACATTTTTTCTTTTGCTTTTTTCAGAATAACCATAGGGTAAGAATTTTCTATATGTTTTTTCATTGATAGGGTCTTTGTATTTTTTCCCATAGTATAAAAATGGACTAAAGAATTTTACAATATAACTTAAACGAATAAGGATAGGTCGAGGAATGATTTTTAGTAGATGGTGAAACATGGTTAGATTAATGATTAATTAAGAAGATAAAATATCTAACATTTGCAATAAATCAGGATTTATTTCTTGGATATGTTTAGTGGCTTTTTCAAAGGGTGTAAAAGTAATTTTTTTATCAATAATACCAATCATTACCAAATGTTTATCTGCCATTAAAGATTTTACTGCATGATATCCTATTAAACTGGCATTTACTCGTTCCATACAGGTGGGGTTACCTCCCCTTTGAATATGTCCCAGAATTGTAATTCTAATATCGTGTTTAGATTTGTGTTGTTTAATAATTTCTGCTACTTTGTAAGCTCCTCCCGTTTCATCACCTTCTGCTACAATGATAATTTTACTAGATTTATCATTTCGCCATTTGTTTATTTTTTCTATGAGGACATTTACATCATTTTTTATTTCAGGTACCAAGATAGCTTCTGCACCTGCAGCAATTGCACTGCGAATGGCAATGAGTCCTGCATCTCTACCCATTACTTCTACTATGAATATCCTATCATGGCTTTCTGCTGTATCTCTTATTTTATCTATAGCTTCTGTAACTGTATTAATGGCTGTATCATAACCAATGGTGAAGTCAGTGCCTATTAAGTCATTATCAATAGTTCCGGGACATCCTACAATTTTGACATTCGTATATTTTGCTAATTCTAATGCACCTTTGAAAGAACCATCTCCTCCTATAATGACAAGTCCTTCTAATTGATGTTTATGTAGTGTATCAGCAGCTTTTAGTAAACCTTCTTTAGTGCGAAATCTTTGACTACGAGCTGTCTTTAATATAGTACCTCCACGATGAATAATACCTGAAACAGATTTTCTATTCAATTCAATAAAATTATTGTCAATTAATCCTTCGTAACCACGTATGAAACCTATAGTTTGAATATTGTGATAATGTGCTGTTCTTACAATAGCACGAATGCAAGCATTCATTCCTGGTGAGTCTCCTCCTGAGGTTAAAACCCCTATTTTTTTCATTAAATTTTTTGATGACAAAGGTAACTAATTAAATGTTGATAAAACATATGATATTAAATATAAACAGATTAATTTAAAGTTGTACTTAACCAATCAATGAAACCTTTAATAGAAAAAAAATAAAATTTATATGTTTAAGTAATAATAGTATGAAAAAAAGAATAGGAGTTTTTTTAAGTAGTTTGTTTTTTTAACATATACTATTTATGGATAAGTATTTAATTTTATTATATTTTGTTCAACTTTCAAATGTTAGTATTTTTGGGAGTATGCTCAGATGATGGAGATAGTTTATGTGTAATAACTGTTTATATACCAGCTTCTAAACCGCATATTTTTATGCGTAAGATAAACTATTCTAATATCTCTCAACAAAGTCTATTAAAGTAATTAATTTTTGATTTAGATTTTGTTAGCATTATTATTTTACAGATTATATAAATCAATTATTCTGAACAAAGTTCGAGATTATAATCATGACACATTATAACACAGTTAATTTCTCTGTTTTCGTAACACTTAAAAGAGAATTAATTTTTTGAATTACTTCTTCAAGTAGTACATCTGGGCAAGAGGCACCACCTGTGATAATAATTTTTAGTTCATCAAATGAGGGCAGAAAATTTGGTGTTTCTATTATTACTTTTTTATCCAAAGCGAAATGACGAATTAAATTTTTTGATAATATCTCTTTTGCAGAAGAAATAAAGTAAGTGGGGAATTTAGTTTGCAGTAATTCTACTAGATGCGAGGTATTACTACTGTTATAGCCACCTACTACTATGGCAAGATGAGCGTCAGAGTTAAGCATGTTTATAATAGAAGTTTGGTTTTCATTAGTAGCGTAGCAGAGTGTATCGTGGGTATTGGCAAAATGTTCTTTGATGTTTTCTATTCCATATTTTTTTATGATGATGTTTCTGAGATAATGGCTTATCTCTTCAGTTTCTGTAGCAAGCATGGTGGTTTGATTGATGACACCTATTTTATTAAAGTGTACATGAATGTTAAACCCTTCGTAAAATTTTTCAGCAAACTCTTTTTCAAACTCTTCTTGTGTTTTTTGTTCAAGAATATATGGTTCTAATTTTTTTACTTCTTCTATGTCTCTGATAACAATAGCAGCGCTATACTTTTTGCTTCTGGAAAAGGTAGCATGAGTTTCTTCATGGTTATATTTGCCATGAATGATAATAGTGTAATTTTGTTTTCCTATCTGCTGGGCTTTTTTCCAAACTCTTTCTACAAAAGGACAAGTAGTATCGTAATAAAGAACCTGGATATTTGAAGATTTTATTTTTTCAAGTACTTCCAGCGGTGCACCAAATGCTGGAATGATAATTATATCTTGGTTTTTGACTTCTGAAAAGTCTATTAATTGATTGCCGTAAGTGTCTTGTAAAAATTGTATACCTCGTTCTTGTAAGTCTTTATTTACTTCAGGATTATGAATCATTTGGCTAAGTAAAAAAATTCTTTTGTTAGGATTTTTTTCAATGGCACTAAATGCTATTTCAATAGCATTTTCTACTCCGTAGCAAAATCCAAAATGACGAGGAATATAATACTTGACTGTTCCGAAATCTATCACAGTGGGTGAAAAATTCCTTCTTTTAGGGTCTTGGATTTTTCTATAGTTTTTAACTTTTTGAATAAGTGGGCTTTTATAAAATGTAGGGATATTAAATGTTTTCATAGTTTCATATATTAAGTTTTATTTTCCCCTCAAATACTTCTTGGGCATTACCTATTAAAAATATGTTTCTATAATGCTGTTTATATTTTTCAAATTCCACCTGCAATTCTCCTCCTAAGGCAGATACCTGAATATTACCTTTTTTCAATTTAAAGAGTTTCGCAATAACAATAGCTGATGCAGTAACTCCTGTGCCGCAAGCGAGTGTTTCGTTTTCTACACCTCTTTCATAAGTTCTAACAGCAATGTGATGTTTGTCTTTTAATTCAACAAAATTGACATTAATACCTTCTTTTTGAAAAGATTTAGAATTTCTTATTTTTTTACCTTGTTGATATACATCAATAGATGATAACTTTTTTACTAGCTGAACATAGTGTGGTGAGCCTGTATCTAAGATATAAGCATTTTTATTGCATGGTTGAATTTTAGAAACATTTTGCATTTGTAATCTTATTTGATGATTAGATAGTATCTCTGCAAAATGAACTCCATCAATAGCTTCAAAATAAGTTTTACTTTTTATTATCTTTAATTTTTTAGCAAACGCTACAATACATCTTCCACCATTACCACACATTGTGCTTTGCTTGCCATCAGAATTGAAATAAATCATTTTAAAATCTGCTATTGTGCTATTTTTTAAAAGGATAAGTCCATCAGCACCTATTCCAAAATGTCTATCACATAAGTTTTGGATTTGTTGAGTATTGAGTTGAAAATGATTTTTTCTGTTATCTATTAAAATAAAATCATTTCCGGTGCCTTGATATTTTAAAAATTGAATAACCATTTTTAATTCATCTTTGCTATAATATGCTCATCATTGACTTTGACAAGTGTTTGAAAACTGTTAGTATAAGGGAGTTTGAATATGATTTTATCATATTTGATATACAATTCTCCTTTATATTCATATAAATTGATATAGGGAATATCTTGCAATCCAACGAGTACTATGTAATTATTTTCGTAATAGTATCCTTTGTTATTGAAAGGTGTTTTTTTGAAAACAATTTTTATAGAATTTTCAGGAAGATGTGTGGGTACCTCTGCTATGCCTGTAAAAGTGGTGTCTGATGAATGATTGAGATGTATTATTTTTAATTCTTTCTCAGAAATAACTTTTTCCTCTATAATAGAAGATGCTTCATCATTTTCTTGCAAAAAAATTTCATTATTGTCTTTGATATTTTTATTTTCATCAGCTATAGCTTTTGGTTCAGTGGTTTTGCTTTTATATTTTTTAATTTTTACTTTGTCTTTATTATTTTTAGGTTGGTTTGTATTTTTATTTTCAGAAAAGATCATATTTGATTGGATAGCTTCTTTAAATTCAATAAGATAATCATTGATTTTAAGAATAAAAAACGCACCTGTAAGTACAGTGCCAAACATAAGTCCTGATAAAAATGCGGGCACTTTTTGAAGATAATTTTTTAGTGTTTCTTTGATGTTCATCATTTTATTTTTCTGACAGGTTGTTTAATATCTTTTGTATTTCATTGAGTTTTAATAATGCTTCAATAGGTGTGATAGTATTAAGGTTTAATGATTGTAGTAGTTGTTGAATTTTGTTGAGTCGTTCATCTTCTATGTGAAAAAGCTGGAGTTGTATTTGATTGGGTTTTGTTTCAATGGAAAGTTGATTAGAACGTTCGTTCATTTGATGTTGTTGTTCTAAAATTTTTAGTATTTCTTCGGCTCTATGAATCACTGTTTGTGGCATGCCCGCCATTTTTGCCACATGTATTCCAAAGCTGTGTTCGCTGCCACCTTCTTTTAATTTGCGTAAAAAGATGATTTTACCGTTATACTCTTTTACGGATACATTGTAATTGTTAGTACGAGGAAAGCGTTCGCTCATATCGTTGAGTTCATGATAGTGTGTAGCAAACATGGTTTTTGGGCGATACGAATGTTCGTGCAGATATTCTGTAATTGCCCATGCAATGGATATTCCATCATAAGTAGCTGTTCCTCTTCCTATTTCATCTAACAGAATTAAGCTTCTGTTAGAGATGTTGTTCAGGATGTTGGCTGTTTCGTTCATTTCTACCATGAAAGTAGATTCTCTTGAAGAGATATTATCTGTGGCACCTACACGAGTAAATATTTTGTCTAGTATTCCAATTTCAGCATAATGAGCAGGAACAAAAGCTCCAATTTGAGCCATAATGCAAATCAGTGCAGTTTGTCTTAGTAATGCAGATTTCCCACTCATGTTTGGTCCTGTAATCATCATGATTTGACAATCATCAGGAGAAAGTTGTATGCTGTTACTAATGTATGGTTCATTGGGGGGTAGTTGTTTCTCTATTACAGGATGTCTTCCTTCTCTTATTATTATATCCAACGATTCATTAATAATAGGTTTTGTGTAATTATTTTCTAATGCTAAATGAGCAAAACCACTAAGCACATCTAATTGTGCAATAATGCGAGCATTATGTAAAATAGGCGTAGTGTATTGATTGATAGTTTCTAATAAATCATCAAAAATTTGTGTTTCTATTGAAAGAATTTTTTCTTCAGCACCGATGATTTTTTCTTCATATTCTTTTAATTCAGGAGTGATGTATCTTTCAGAGTTGGTCAATGTCTGTTTCCTTATCCAATCGGGTGGAACTTTATTTTTATGAGCATTCGTTACTTCTAAGTAATATCCAAATACATTATTGTAAGCAATTTTTAATGATGGTATTCCTGTTCTTTCTATCTCTTTTTGTTGGATTTTAATGAGATAATTTTTCCCTGAGTACACTATTTCTCTGAGTTCATCTAGTGTTGGATGAACATGCGGTTTAATAGTTTTACCTTTACCTATATGTGATGGGGCATCTTCTTCTATGCATTGATGTATTTTATCTTTCAAAAGATGACAAGGATTGATTTGTTCAGCAAGTTTTAAGAGATAAGAATTTTGAGTGTTTAACAAAATGTCTTTTATCTTTTGAATATAGATGAGAGCATTTTTGATATTATTCACTTCTCTTGGCGTAATTTTTTTGGCAACACAACGAGAGATAAGTCTTTCAATGTCCCCAATGAGTTTTATTTGCGTTTGGATATTTTGCAATATATCAGTGTGTGAGTGAAGATACTCTACAATATCTAATCTTTCGTTGATGTTTGTCACATTTTTAAGAGGCATAGCTAACCATTGTCGAAGCATTCTTGCTCCCATTGGATTTTGCGTATGGTCTATAATATCAATGAGAGCTTTTCCATTCTCATGCATTGGACGGAACAATTCTAAATTTCGGATAGTAAATTTATCTAACCATACATGGTCAGATATATCAATTTTTTTAACAGAAGTAACATGTTGTATTTGATGATGTTGGGTGGCTTTTAAATAATGAATAAGTCCTGCACAAGCAGAGATGGCATAATTTTGTTCTTCTATTCCAAACCCTTTCAAGGAAGTTGTTCCAAAATGGTGAGTGAGTTGTTGATATCCATTTTGAAAATCAAAATGCCACTCATCTATGTAAAAAGTGTAAAATCTATCTTTAAGTTGTTCTTCGAGCCAATCTTTTTTCTGTTTGGAGAATAGTATTTCGCCGGGCTGTAAATTTTGTATAATATTTTCAAGTTGTTGCCATGTGCCTTCTGATACGAAAAAATCACCTGTAGAAATATCTAAAAGTGCGATACCTCCATAATCTTTGTGTTCATCATAAAACAAAGATGTAATAAAATTATTTTTCTGATGGTCTAAAATTTTATCGTTGAGATGTAAGCCAGGTGTAACTAGTTCTGTAATACCTCTTTTTACAATTGTTTTGGCAAATTTTGGATCTTCTAATTGGTCGCAGATAGCTACTCTGTAACCAGCTTTTACTAATTTAGGCAAGTAATTATCTAAGGCGTGGTAAGGAAATCCTGCTAAATCCACTTCTGCAGCAGAGCCATTGGAACGTTTGGTAAGAACAATGCCCAGTATTTTTGAAGTGATTTTAGCATCTTCACCAAAAGTTTCATAAAAATCTCCTACACGAAAAAGTAAAATAGCATCAGGATATTGAGACTTGATACTATTGTATTGTTTCATTAAGGGAGTTTCCTTTTTGGCACTTACTGAATCATTGTTTTTCTTTGTCATGGTCTTATCCATGGATAAATTCTTTTTGTCCGTATTTCAGTATCACATTAGATTCGTAATTTAACCATTCTTGCCATCTTTTGTCAACATCTTCAATATGTCCGCACAATTTTTTAGCTAATTGGATGAAGGTGGTATAGTGTCTGGCTTCACTTATCATAAGTTCATAGTAGAATTTTTTCAAGTCTTCATCATGAATGTTTTCACTGAGTAGTTTAAATCTTTCGCAACTTCGAGCTTCTATCATAGCAGCGAATAATAGTTTATCTATGAGCCATGATTCTCTTCTACCACCTTTTCTAATAAATTGATAGAGGTCATTGACATAATTATCTTTTCTCTCCGGGCCAAAACTTAAGTTTCTTTCTTTGAGTTTTTGTAATACCATTTCAAAATGAGAGAGTTCTTCCTGAGCCAGTTTTGTCATTGTTTCTACGAGTTCGGGATATTCAGGAAAGTGAACAATAAGTGATATTGCATGACTAGCAGCTTTTTGTTCACAATAGGCGTGGTCTATTAAAATTTCGTGGATATTTTTTTGTGCGATATCTGCCCATTTTTGATTGGTCGGTAATTTTAATCCCAGCATAATGCTAATTTCTTTCAACAAACATACATATTTTTTTGCTTGTTGAGGTGTTAAAAGGCTTTTAGGGTATTGGAAAGGGTAGGTTGAAAATATAAAACCCAAATTAGTCATTGGGAAGAATGAATTGGAGAGAAACGAGTGCTTAGCCAATGTAGAGTTTCCAATTCATAAATTATTTTGATATGAAAATAAAAACACAATAAAAAAATAACTAAATTCAAGTAATAAATGCAACTTTTTTAGAGGAGAGGATAAATGAAATTTTTCAAGGCAAAGGAGAAAGAAAAAACCCTTTCTTTTTTTGCCTTGATGAATAAAGTTTAATTTTATCCCTTCCTCTCTAAAAAAAGTTGCAAAATGAAACATTTAACTAAAGAACAAAGATACACAATAAGTGTAATGAAAGCAAATAATTATTCTCAAGTAGAAATAGCCAAAGCTATTGGAAAGCATAAGTCTGTTATTAGCAGAGAGTTAAAGCGTAACTGTGATAAACGTAGTGGTGAATACAGGTATGATTTAGCTCAACGCAAATACGAAACTCGCATGAAGAAAAAGCCCAAAAAACGATACTTTACAGACGAAATAAAAGCTGTAACCGAATCTTTATTGAGAATGGATTACAGCCCCGAACAAATTGCGGGACGATTGAAGTTGGAAGGCAAACCTACAGTAAGCTATGAGCGAATTTATCAACATGTATGGGCTGACAAAAAACAAGGAGGAGAGCTCTATAAACACCTGCGAAGAAAAGGACGAAAGTATCGTAAACGAGGAGCGAACAAAGATTCACGTGGAATTATCAAAGACCGTATAAGCATTGAACAACGGCCAGAAATCGTTGATAAAAAAGAAAGAATAGGAGACCTTGAAATTGACACCATTATTGGGAAAAACCACAAAGGAGCTATTTTAAGCATTAACGACCGAGTCAGTTCAAAGGTCTGGATAGCCAAACTGAACGGGAAAAATGCAACAGAACTGGCTCAAAAAACTATTGAAATACTTAGCCCTATGAAAAACATCATACATACCATTACAGCAGATAACGGAAAAGAATTTGCAGAGCATCTTGCTATTAAACAAGAACTTGAAATAGATTTTTATTTTACTCGACCATACCACTTTTGGGAAAGAGGAGCTAACGAAAATATCAACGGACTTATTCGACAATACTTCACTAAAAGTTCTTCTTTTGAACACATTACCGAACATGATATCAAGCGTGTGGAAGACTTATTAAACAATCGACCTAGAAAAAAATTAAATTTTTTAACCCCGAATGAATTTTTTTATCTAAATTTGTCAAAACAAAAAGTTGCATTTGTGACTTGAATCCAGTTATGATTTTTATCAATCGAAGTAAATAAGCAGCATAACAGAACCTCTTGAATACGCCAAAAAAGAATATATTCAAAGTCAAAAAAAGTGCTTTTCTTTTTAACTAAAATCAAAAAATCCTAACGATTATTTTTTTCAAACCCCTTAAGGTCATAAAAACGAAAAATTAAGGCCTTCTCTGAGCTGATAAAAGATTTTAAGTTGTTACCTATATTATAAAAAGCTTATATTTATACTTCAACATCTCAATAAATAAAACAATAATTACCAGAAAAACTTATTTTTAAGTCTGTATATCTACTATTAAGGCACAGGGTCATAGCCACTTCCTCCGCCTGGCCGGCATCGGAATATTCTTTTTATTCCTAACCAAATGCCTTTGAAAAAACCATGTTTTTCTAATGCTTCTATGGTATACTGCGAACAAGTAGGTGTAAACCGACATGCATTAGGCAAAAGAGGTGAAATAGCAACCTGATAAAATTTTATGAGAAGTATAGCAATATATTTCATGTTTTATTCTATGGTGATGTTTAACAATTTATCTCCTTCTAAGTATCCTGTAAGTATATCGCCCTGATGCAAGCTACTAACCCCTTGTGGAGTTCCTGTAAATACAATATCTTCGGGAGTAATAGTAAAATACTTAGAAGCTTCTGATAACAATTCTGCAAAATGCACTATCATCATTTTAGAATTTCCTCTTTGTCTTTCTTTATTATTTACCAACAGCCAAAATTCATAATCTTTATTTTTATCAAAGCTTTTCCAGCTTCCTATTACTGCGGAGTTATCAAAGCTTTTAGACTTTTCCCATGGCATACCATTTTTCTTTAAGTGTATTTGGATATCTCTCGCTGTAAAGTCAATACCCACTGTTATTTTTGAAATACTATTCAGAGCTTCTTCAACAGTAGCTTTTTTCAATAATTTGTTTGTTTGTATAACTAACTCTACTTCATGTTGAAAGTCTTTTGAAAAATCGGGATATGGCACTTGCTTTGTTTTACATAGTGCTGTTTCTGGTTTCATAAACAGCACTATTTCATGATTATCTTGCCAACCCATTTCTTTTACATGTTCTGAATAATTTTTACCAACACAAACTATTTTCATTTTTTCAACAAAAATACACTTTATTTAAATATACATATATGATTAAATTTTGCATAAATGTTTTATTACTAATGCCTGTTATAATGCAAGCATTATGATATAATGCTTTTCTCAACAAAAAAGAAAGCAAAAAAATTATTCAACTTTCAATAGCGGTAACTTTGGTCCTTTAATTTTTTATCCGCCACAAAAAACAAACATAAAAAATTTTCTTACCTACTCGCATAAATATGGTGAGCAGTAGATATATTTTTTATATTAAAATTCGTATTATTGTGCCAGACATTCGTTATTTAATGAAAATTGGCATCGATATTTTTGGCGGTGATTATGCTCCCGACAACTGTCTAAAAGGCATCGAATTGGCATTGCCACACTTACACCATACTACCAAAATAGTTCTTATTGGTGATCAACACATTACTAAACCATACTTCAAAAAGTCAGAGCATTTTCATCATTTGGAATTTGTACATACTACTGAAGAAATTAAAATGGGCGAACACCCTGCTAAAGCATACATGAAAAAACCAAATAGCAGCATCCATTTAGGATTTCGCCTCTTAAAAGAAAAAGCAATTGATGCTTTTCTGAGTGCTGGAAATAGTGGCGCAATGTTAGTTGGTTCTTTACTTACTATTAAACCAATCCCAGGAATTATCCGTCCTACAATTGGCACCATCTTACCAAAACCCAATAAAAAATTAAACTTTCTATTAGATGTAGGTACTAATGTAGATTGCAGACCTGATGTATTATATCAATTTGCTATGATAGGGAATATCTTTGCAAAAGAAATGTTAGGAATTGAAAAACCACGAATTGGTTTACTGAATATCGGCGAAGAAAGCGAAAAGGGAAATCTTGTAGTACAAGCCACATACAAACTCATGAAAGATAATCCAAATTTTAATTTCATAGGTAATGTAGAAGGAAGGCATGTTTTTTCTGACAGAGCAGATGTCATTGTAACAGATGGTTTTACAGGAAATGTTATGCTTAAAATGGCTGAAGCTTTTTATGGATTAATGCTAAAAAGAAAAATTAACGACGAGTATTTTAATTTATTCAATTACGAATTATATGGCGGGACACCTGTGCTTGGTGTCAATGGAAATGTTATTATAGGTCATGGAATATCCTCTCCATTGGCTTTTAAAAATATGATTTTTCAAGCCAAAAGCATGATAAAAAACCATTTGATAGAAAAAATTAAAAAAGCATTAAATAATGATGATTAAAAAATCATCTCTCAAAGAAAAATAAAAATAGATTTATGTATAATGCTGTTATTACTGCTGTTGCAGGTTATGTTCCCGAAACAGTCTTGACCAACTACGATTTAGAAAAAATGGTGGACACCTCTCATGATTGGATAATGGAACGCACAGGTATTAAAGAAAGAAGAATAGAAACAGATCCAAAGAAAGCAAATTCTGATATGGCTGTAAAAGCAGTAATGATGCTTTGTGAAAAGAGAGGCATTAGCCCATCTGAAATAGATATGCTATTATGTGCTACTGTTACTCCTGATTATGTGTTTCCTGCTACAGCTAATATCATTGCAGCTAAAATAGGTGCTCATAAAGCATGGGGTTATGATATAGAAGCTGCATGCTCAGGTTTTTTATTTGCATTGGGAACGGCAGCACAATTTGTTCAAACAGGAAAATACAAAAAAGCAGTTGTGGTAGGCTCTGATATGATGAGTCGTATTATAGATTACACCGATAGAACCACTTGCATTATCTTTGGAGATGGCGCAGGCGCTGTGCTTGTAGAACCAAGCACAGAAAATGTTGGGATTAAAGACTTTATTTTTAACTCTGATGGCAATGGTTGTAAGCACCTTCACATGAAAGCAGGCGGTTCTGCATTATCAACAAGTATAGATACTGTATTGCAAAGATTGAACTATGTGTATCAAGAAGGACAACCTGTATTTAAACATGCAGTATATGGAATGGCAGAAGTCTCCGCAGAAATTATGGAAAGAAACCATTTAAGTCCAAATGATATTGCCTGGCTTGTTCCACACCAAGCTAATAAGAGAATAATAGACGCTACTGCTAAAAGAATGGGACTCCCCTCTGGTAAAGTAATGATGAATATTGAAAAATATGGTAATACCACTGCAGGAACTATTCCTTTGTTATTATGGGAATATGAATCAAAACTAAAAAAAGGTGATAATCTCATTATATCTACTTTTGGAGGCGGCTTTACTTGGGGTTCTATGTGGGTAAAGTGGGGATACTAAAAAGTGGGGACAAACTAAGAGCACCATTGCTAATAAAAAACTGCCAAAAAACCCTTAGAGATATCGTTGGTAAAGGATTTAATACTCCCCCACTTGTTTGGTGCATGCCACTAATCCAATAATTAAACTAACCATCATCATTATTACACTTCCATTAGTCAATGCATGATATAATTAAGACTTAATTTTTGTTCAATTGATTTATCAAAAAAATTTATTAAAGCTACTCCACAATAATTGCCGGAGCTTCCATCAAAGCCGTCATAACAATCATGTATCCATCATAACTATTATTTTGATATTCCAAAATGAAACATTGGTTACAAAGATAATTGCACTTATTGAACCATACATTGCCGTAATAGTGGCATTATTTACTAATATCCAATTTTTTTATTTAAAGTGAAAAAACAATACAAAGGTATTGATAGTGATAAAAAAAGAAAAAATCAAATGCACAAAAAATTTCTTTGTTAAATCCACTATGTGCTGATTCCTTTCCTCCTTTGAAACCAATTGAAAAACAATAAATGCAGAGAAATGAATTTACTACTACTTTCTGGAATTTTTAAATAGCTTTTAACTAAGACAGCTACGAATCCGAGTAAAAAATACAAAAAGATTGGATTGATGATATTATTTAATAATAAATCTATATTCATTAATTCTTATTGTCCCTGACCAAGAGAATATCCTTGTACTCCATCAAAGTTGTATAAATTTTCTGTTTTAATTACATCAATATTTTTTTCAAGAGCTTGTCTTAATAGTTCTACTATATGTTCTTTGTTAAAAGTATGATTTTCTCTTGCTTTAAAGCGACAACGCCAATGGTCTGTACAAAAAGTTTCAGGGAATCCGTCTGGCCATACTTTAATACCTCTATTTGTAATCATATTCAAATAAACCTCTTGAGTATTTAACTCAGATAGTAATTCACCTAATTCATTAGCATTTGTACCATTCCAATGAACAAACAAATCTACACCAACAAGTTCTTTTTTAGCTGCTGGTTTTTTGACATATTTTGGAAGTTGAATAGCATTTTGTTTGGCGTAAGTTACTGGTTCAAAATGACCAGGTTTTTTCCCTAATCTTTCAATAACCGCGTCTGCAAATTCTTTTGTACCTACTTTTTGTTTACTAATACCTTCCTGATAAATATCGTATGTATGTATACCATCTTCAATTGTTTTAAGCCATGCATTTTGGACTTTTTCAGCTATTTCTGTTTGTCCCAAATGATTAAGCATCATGATAGCACCTTGTAATAATCCAGAAGGATTAGCAAGGTTTTGACCTGCTCTTCGTGGAGCGGAACCATGAATTGCTTCAAACATAGCGCACTCATCACCAATGTTTGCAGAACCGGCTAATCCAACTGATCCTGCAATTTGTGCTGCTACATCACTTAAAACATCACCATATAAATTTGGCATTACTATCACATCAAATGCTTCCGGAGAATCAGCAAGTTTCGCTGCACCAATATCAACAATCCAATGTTCATTCTCAATATCTGGATATTCTCTGGCAATTTCATCAAATACTTTGTGGAACAAGCCATCGGTCAACTTCATTATATTGTCTTTTGTAAAGCATGTTACTTTTTTTCTATTGTATTGACGAGCATATTCAAAAGCATAACGAATTATTTTTTCGCATCCCGGTCTGCTTATTAATTTAAGGCATTGTACAACTTCATCCGTTTGCCTATGCTCTATTCCGGCATATAAATCTTCTTCATTTTCTCTGACTATTACAACATCCATCTTTGGATGTTTAGTTTCTATAAAAGGATGTAAGCTTTTACATGGCCTTATATTTGCATACAAGCTAAAAAATTTACGTATGGTTACATTTAAGCTCTTGTATCCTCCTCCTTGTGGAGTTGTTATTGGAGCTTTGAGAAAAACTTTATTTTTACGGATGGTATCAAGGGCTTCATGCGATATTCCTGCTGTATTTCCTGATAAATACACTTTTTCTCCAACTTCTATTTCATCAATCTGCAGATCCGCTCCTGCTGCCAATATAATTCTTAGTGTAGCATCCATAATTTCTGGACCTATTCCATCTCCTTTTGCAACTGTTATTTTTGCCATAAAAAATTTTTGCGGGCAATTATAAGTATTATATTACTATTGTTCAACAATTTTTAGTATATTAATAACATTTAATGATATACTACGACTGACTAAAAAACTGACTATATCTAAACCACCAACAATCCAATAATTTGATTCTTGTGTTATTTTTAATTATTTATTCGCCATATTGCTTCCAAAAATTCAATTTTGTAATAAATTTTACATTTCTTATCAGCGGTATTCAACTATAACTTCGACAAATAAAAGGATACAAAACCAACAAGTGGTAGTTTTATTTTTCTGTTTATTTGAAATTCATACTCTCTGAAAGAATATCTTAATTGAATCTCAATGCCATTAATGTAATGTATGTTATCTTTCATATTGCTCGTTGTTAAATTTTTTACCAATATCTGAAAATTACGAATTCCAAATCTTTTATTCCTTTCTCCACCAAACTGATCAATGATACCATCAGTAAATAGATAAATTTCGTCATTTAAATTGTAATTAAATTTCTTGCTGATGTAAATTCTATTTTTTTCTACCTGCCATCCTCCAATTGGAAAACGATTTCCGGTCAGAACATGAAACATATTGTTTGATGCTTTGAAAAATGCTTTTGTACACGCCCCGCAAAATTCAATCTCTTTCTTTTCTTTATTTATTTTTAAAACTGACAATTCCATCCAATCGTTATTAAATGTCGTATCTTCGTGATCAGAAAAAAATATTTCAACCCATTTCTTATCTATTTCTTTAAAGTATTCTCCAAGTGTGAAATAATCTTTGCCAAGAATTATGTAGTTTAATAAATTTATACCCATCACAGTGAGTAAACTTGCCGGAATACCATGCCCTGTACAGTCTCCTACTGCAATATAAGTATCGCCATTTTTTTTACCTATCCAAAAAAAATCTCCAGACAATACAGAATGAGGCTGATACCAAATAGCATAATCAAAATTTAAATGACTAAAATGCCTTTCTTTTGGTAATAGCCCATATTGTATCTCTGAGGCATATTTAATTGATTCAGCGATTTCTTTACTTGAAATATCTTCTAAAAGTTCCTTATTTGCAAAAGATAGTATCATAATTTTGCGGCAAATTAAATTAAAATGATAAACTTCTAAGTTAATCTAATTTTAAATATTTCTTATCTGCAGCATCCGGCTAAATTTTCGGTAAGTAAATACAAAAGGAGCTTATCACTTCAGAAACTTCACTTCCGGAAATGTATATTTTGTAACCAGATTAAAGAAGAATACCGCTTACAGAGTTACTAATCCATTGGTAAAGTGTATAATATCATACTGTCATCTTCAAAAATTAATGCTTTCGTATAACGATTGAATTTGGATTGCATAATGTAAGAGTTCGTTTTTCATACAAAAAAATATCACTTTTATGTTAGTAAGTTTATCTTGTAAAAATGATGATTCTAATAAATTTAGTCAGACGCTATTGAAATTTAAAAGCCACTATGTTTGAAAAACACTGAAAAATTCTCAATAAATTAATATCAATATAAACAAACTACTTTCTGTGACAATTGTATTACAAAGATTTAAATGTCATATATGAAATACCAATTTTTAGGTATTGTTCAATAATGGATTTTATCATCACCTTTGCGGCAAAAATTATTTAGAATAATTCTAAAAAAGAAAATATATGAAAATTGAAAAACTAAAAACGAAATGGGTATTTTTATTTACTTCCATAGTAATAAATATACATGCACAGGATACATTATCATTAAATGAAATCGAAATTTCAACATTTAAGCAGGATAGAACATATCAAAAATCAGATATAAAAAACAATGTGATATTAAGTGGTAAGCATTATGAAGAAGTTTTATTAACTGATTTAAATGATAAAATCAATAATAATGTAAGACAGGTTTTGGCTAAAGTACCGGGTATTAGTATCTGGGAAAACGAAGCAAGTGGTATTCAAATTGGTATAGCTGTAAGAGGATTAAATCCAAATAGGTCATGGGAATTAAATACCAGGATGAATGGATATGATATTGCAGCAGACCCATATGGGTATCCAGAAGCATATTTTAATCCACCATTAGAAGCTGTGAAGAGTATTCAGTTTATTAAAGGGAGTGCAGCTATTCCATATGGAAGCCAATTTGGGGGTGTTATCAACTATATATTGAAAGGCGATGAGTTTACAAAACCAATTGAAGTAGAAAGCAAACAAAGTTATGGTCAATATAATTTGATGAGTAGTTATAACGCAATAGGTGGTAAAGTAGGTAATTTATCATATTATATGTATTATAATTTTAGAAAATCAGATACATGGCGGGAAAATAATACATTTACATACAATAATGCCTTTGGAAAAATATCGTATGATTTATCACCAAAGTTAAAAACAAAATTTGAATATACTTTTGTAGATTATCTGTCACAACAACCGGGAGGATTAAGCGATTCATTATTTCATATAAACCCTCAACAATCAGTTAGAAAAAGAAATTGGTTTAATATCCAGTGGAATCAATTAGCAAATACAATTCAGTATGATATAAATGAAAATCATCATATTCAGATACAAACATACTATGTATTCTCTCAAAGAAATAGTGTTGGATATTTAGCATCAATCAATCAACCGGATGTAGATAATGGTAATGGGCAATATGCAAATAGACAAGTAGATAGAGATAAGTATAACAACCTTGCAACAGAAATTAGATATATAAATATCTCTCAAATCTTTAACCGAAAAAATTATTTTTCAACTGGTTACAAATTCTTTAAAGGCAACACTCAAAGATTCCAAAAAGGAACAGGTACAGAACAAGAAAGCTATTCTTTATTTCTCACAAAATACTATTCAAAAGATTTTGACTTATCTACAACTGTAAATTCTTTTTACATTGAAAATACTTTTTTTGTATTACCCAAAATAAAAATTATTCCTGGTTTACGTTATGAAAATATTGTTTCAAGCATTGATGGATGGATAAATTTTTTTAATAATGATAAAATCAGTTTAAGTAGAACTCGTCAGGTGTTTTTATACGGAGGAGCAGTTGAATGGGAGTACTTACCCAAACAATTTTTTACAATTAATTATACAAGAAATTTCAGACCAGTACTATATTCTGAACTAATTCCTTCCAGTATGAATGAAGTAATAGACCCAAACTTAAAAGATAATAACGGTGGAGTGGCAGAAATAAATTTTCAGGGCACTATTTTAAAAAATGCTCTATCTTATCAAATTACCCCATTTTACATACATTACAATGATAAGATAGGGACCATTATAAAAGATGGAAATAATTTTCGAACAAACATTGGAAATGCAGAAAATAAAGGAATAGAGCTGTTGATTGATGTTTTTATTCTGAAAGCATTCAAACTTCACTCATCTTATGATGTAAATGTTTATTACTCTGCAATTTTTCAAAACTTTAAATATACCTCATGGAACGACCCGTTAATCCTTGGTACTACTAACGATCTTAAAGGAAAATCAGTAGAATATGCCCCTGACTATATACATAGAACCGGCTTGAAATTTATTTCAAAATTTTTTGAAATTGCTTATCAAAAACAAATTTACAGCGATGTGTTTACAGATGCAAAAAATACAGAAATGGCTAATGCATCAGCAACGAGCGGAAAAATTAAGGGGTATATGATTGATGATATTTCAATACAAATTAAGTTGAAGAAATATTTGTTTATTTCAGGAACTATAAATAATGTATTTGATGTTAAATATGCCACCAGAAGAGCTGGAGGATATCCAGGACCAGGATTACTGCCCGGATCTGGAAGAACCTGGGTTGTTAGTATAGGTATACGATTGTAATCTGGTATAATTAAACATTAAATGATTACAATCTGTCTAACAAATTTTAGATATATGCTATGATTTAAACCTAAATTCAACCAACAAATAAAACATTATAAGCCCGATTATTTTAAGAGATTGATAAAAATAAAAAAATTTAATTTTTTTAACACCATATGATTTTTTTTATTTAAATTTGTACAAAAAAATTATATGCTTAAGAAAATATTAATTTTCGTATTAATAATTTTTAGCATAAAAGCACAAAATGTAAGTATTACAGAAGCAGGAACACCACCAGACCCTTCTGCCATATTGGATTTACAACCCGACTTAAACTATAACAAGGGTTTGCTCATACCTAGATTAACAACAACACAAAGAAACAGTATCTCAACACCCGCACAATATTTAATGATTTGGAATACAACCACAAATTGTTTAGAAGCTTACATAGGTAGCACATGGCAAGCTATATTTTGTGGATGTAGCGGGCCCCCGGCAGCTCCTACTGCCAATGCAGCAAGTGGTATTACAAATAATTCATTTATTGCAAATTGGAATTCTGTATCAGGTGCTACAGGTTATAGTTTAGATGTAGCTACAGATGCTGGTTTTACAAATATTCTACCATCATATAATGGCTTATATGTTGGTAATACGGTAATTTATAATGTTACAGGACTGAATCCTTGTACTACATATTATTATAGGATAAGAGCCAGTAATAGTTGTGGTAGTAGCGTATATTCAAACATCATAAATGTTACAACATTGTATTCATGTCCATCTTTAAGTGCGTGGCTATATAAGATTCCTGTGACAATAAATAATTCTGGAACTTTCTTAGCTAATTATCAAGTTATGATTACTTTGAATACACAAGCACTTGTGGCTTCAGGTAAAATGAATGTAAATGGAAATGATATCAGAGTAACTGACAGTGATAAATGTACACCATTAAATTTTTGGATTGAAGAAGGAACCATGAATACTACTAATACAATAATTTGGGTAAAAGTCCCCTCTGTTCCAACAGGAAATAAATTAATATATGTATATTATGGTAATGCTGCAGCTACTAATAGTAGTGATGGTTTTGCTACTTTTAATTTTTTTGATGATTTTACCATATTTAATCCTGCTACATGGAGTATTTCAGGCGGAGGTAGTTATTCTGCAAGCACAGGTTCTGTTACTGTTTCTTTAGGTGCATTATATACTAATAATACGGTTTCATCTCATCCAAATAAAATGGTAGAAGCAAGAGTTCGATGGACAAGTCCCTTTACGAACTATTCTGGGCTAAACATTGCGGATGTACAAGGTACAACGGGTAGCAATACTGCTATAGATAAAGTATGTTATCTAATGACCGAAATGAACCCTCCTCTTGATAGAGTAGGCGCATGGGCTGCAAATGGTACAGTTGCAGGATATAATATTGTTCCTGGCACTTTACAGTTTACTGCTGTTTCAGGTACGACTTATATTATAGGTCATTCTATATCTGGTACTAATGTAACATATTACAAAGACAGAAGCATGACCGGTTTATACACAGGAACATGGGCAGCTCCATTTTATATATTCTTAGGTCATTTTATGGGAGCCTCTGGGTCAGCTGCTAATTGTACTGATATAACGGTTGATTGGGTGTTAGTGCGGGAATATGTAAGTAACCCTCCTACTGCTGTAAATGGAACAGAAGAGGCTGCATGCCTGTAAAATTTACTTATTTATAGTTTAATATCTTTTTTCAATTTTAAGACCTGTCTAACCAAACAGGTTAGTATAAATTACTATAACCTTTTGATAATGATGGTAAATCATTACACTGCATATAATGAGAGATTTGAGTAGTTGATTCAAAATCATTTTCAAAAATTAAATTTTTTATAGCAGGCTCAGATAAAATTTCGGCATAATAAGTAGTTTTTGATTAACAACTTTGATATTCAAGCAGTGAATGAATAATTAACTTTTTATTCCAATACTGCTAATCCTTCATCTAATGTAGCTACCCATATTTTGTTCTGAAAATAAATAACACTGGTTAGATAATTGGATGGAATGTTGGTAGATGGGTATTGATATTGACACCATTGTTGATTAATTAAGTTGTAACAAAACACCCCATTTCCATTAGTTGCTATCCACAATTTATTTGAAATTTTATCATAATACAAACACCTTGTAAATACTCCACTTAATCCAGAGTTAGAAGCATCAAAGTTTTGCCACTGTTGTGTTAATTGATTATATAAACAAACACCATTATTAGTTGCAATCCAAACTTGTGATGAATCATTACCTTCAGTGATGTCATATATCCATGCGCTTTTTAATCCAGAATTTCCGGGATTATATGTTGTCCATGTATTATCAATTAACTGTACCAATCCTCCTCCTGTACCAATCCAAACAGTTTGATTATTTTGAATATAAATTTTTGCAATTGAATTAGATGGTAAAGGAGAATTAGATGGTGTATAAACCTGCCAATTACTTCCATCAAAGGTAGCTAAGCCTCCACCTGAAAATGTACCAACCCACAATAAGTTATTATTATCCAAATATAAACTTCGTATTTTATTATTTGGTAATGGACTATTAGAAGTGTTATATACATTCCATTGATTATATAATACCTGATATTTTACCAGACCTGCAGATGTTCCTATCCACCATACAGAATCAGTAATAAAAGTAGTTTTAATGTCATCGTTCGGTAATGGTGAATTAGAAGAATCAAGCACTTGCCAGTTTCCATTTGAATATACTGCTAATCCCTTAGCAGTTGAAATAAATAATTTTTGCTGTGATATAAATAAATGCCTGACACTATCTGATGGTAAACCACTATTTTTTGAATCAAATACTTGAAAAGTGCTATTGATTTCTGAATGTCCTGAATTATCAGAGACAGGTGCATATTTCTTTTTGCATGATAAAAAAACAAAAACTATCAAAAAAATAAAGATGTATGATATTTGAATTATAAACAACTTCTCATACTTGTTCTGTTTGCCATTAATTTTAAAAATTTTTTTATTATCATACATTTTTACATCTTCAAATAAAATTTATATTTTATCATGTTTTTCGTAAAAATTTTTTTATACTCACTCGCTTATTATCACCTTCTGTACAGCAAGTAAGATATTTTTTTCATCTACGAGTTTAACAAAATAAATACTATTAGCCACATTAACAGGAAATTTAAATTCATTGTAACCTTCCTTTGAAAATACATTTTCATCATATAATACTCTTCCCAGTGCATCCATTATTAAAACTTTGATATTTTGGTTGACATTAGTAGTAATTTCAGTTACGATGTCTTTTCCTGTTGCATAAATCTTTGTTTTTGTTGTTGAACATTTATCAATTCTTACATCAACAATTTTTGAATACTCAAAAGAACCATCTACATCAACTAATTTCAATCTGTAATATACCACACTTTCATTTTTAGTATTATCTGTATATGAATAATTTCCACCATATGGATATTGAGCTGTAACTATTCCAATAGTTTCAAATTCCACGCCATTTGTGCTTTTTTGAATTTCAAAATAGTGCGCGTTTACTTCAGTAGCAGTTTTCCATTGTAATAATGTAATACCATTATTTTGGCAGGTAGCCACAAAACTTGTCAACTCAATAGGAAGTGGTTTAGCAACACAAGATAACACCCAGTAAGATGTCTGTAAATTACCATCTGGTAAGTTTACAGTACCTGTGGAAGTGGTGGCATTTTGAGTACCAGTAGTAACACCCGGCCAGGTTCCCATAGTGGAACATGTCCAGCTAGGACCTGCACAGGGCATCCATCCCATATTGCTGGGACTATAATTAGCCCAGTATTGGGCTCCGAAATTACCGCTTTGTGGACAGCCAGCACATGTATTTTCAACACCCCTGTATGTAAAATTCAAATCTAAGGATACCGGTGTTGCTGAAGAAGTTGATGGTGTAATATACCACCATCTGTCGATTACAGTGTTTGTACCATCATTAGTTTGAGTAATGCTCATAGCAGGGACATTCATTGCAGTAACATTGGTTGGAATAGATGAATTATTTGCAATTGCAGAGCGGGTACTTACTGTAATATTACTGTTTACTGCATTAGCTTTATTAAATGTGAAGGGTATTCTTGTTCCACTCACACCAAATGGAATGGTTCTTACTCCCGTGCTTGTGGTTGTGCTCCAGGTAACTGCACTAGACCATACATTACAGGTGCCACAACCATTTTCACTGTTAATATATCCTGTTGTACCACCTATAGTCATAGTTGGATTAGTAATTGTTAAAGTATATTGATTCAAATTAAGTTCTACTGTTCCTAAGTCTAACAAACCATTAAGTTGAACCTCCCCACCTACACTAATGTTTTGAACCATTGTTTTTACTCCGCTACCTCCAAGTATAAGATTGTAAAATGTAGTAGAGCTACTTCCGCCTACTGTTTGGTTAGCTGTAGCTACCATACGAACAGCGCAGGAGTCGTTATAAAACCCTATATTTCCGGCATTATTAGTCCAGTTACCATAAACGTTCATTGTTGGAGTAGTAGTGGCAGATGTTTTATAAACTTTTATTATGCCGTTACTAACTGAAGTATAATGTCCATTAGAATTATTTGCAATCCATAAAACAACATCGTGTCTCAAAGATATTACACCATTACTATTATACAACCCGCCTTGCCCAAATACTAAAACAGGCAAGATATGTATTAAGATATTTATAAATTTTAATTTCATATGTGTATGTTTTTTATGTGTTTTTTTATGTAATTATAATTTAAATTTTTTTATCTATCATTTTTAGGACACATTCTGCATGTTTGATAAAATGAATCAGGTAATTTTCTTTCTTCTCTTTTTGGGATATCACATCTTATTTTTGTTCCATCCCACCATAAAGAATACTCTGGGTTTTCAGGGTTATTATCATTATACATAACGCCTTTATGACCATTCATTTTTTCTTCAAATGATTTATCTACAATTTCTTCGCTAATTTCAATGTTACTATTTTTAATTTTACCATAAGCTATCCAGTAAAAAAATATATTACCAGAGCCATTATTGTTTTCTTTAACGACAAAACCATCTCTTTCAATTTTTTCAATATATAATCCATTTGATTGTCCTAATGGAGTAATATTGATTATTATTTCATTATCTGTATCAATTATGTTCTTAAATGTTTCATTAAAATAAACTTTAGTTACACCATTTTCTAATTTTGATTTTCCTTTATCTTGCAACTCATAATCAGTAGATTGTGAAGAATAAGTAACAAACCTTTTGTTTGAATGATTATTATTATGTAATGTCGCAATGATATTATTAGTGATAGTTTTTCCATGTACATATACACCATATCTTTCCCCTGAAAGATTAGTTCCATACACTAATCCTTTTATCCATCCTCCCATTACACCTCCATATATTCCAAGCCCAATTGTATAATCTTCTTGTAAAATAATTTCTGAATTATCCATTCCATTAATGAATTTACCACCACCTACTCCATTAGTATGAGCCTGACCAAAACCATAAACTGCATAATCATTACCATCGGAAGCATAATATCCTAAAGCCCCCATTGCGTATGTATAGTCAATACCTAAAACCCCACCTGAACGAATGCTTGTACCTCCACTACCAAATACTCCAAACCTATAAGAACCAAAACCTGTTCCATTTCCACTTACCCCAGAACGTACAGCTGAAAAACTTGTTCCATTACCAGTTACCCCTAATAACGACCCTCTTACACCAGCAGCCTGTGCATTGGTGCTAGACGATTCTCCCTGAACTGCTGCATAAACTGTGGTTCCAGCTTGTATTCCACCATATACTGCACCACCATTAAAACTTGTATATCCATTCAATGCCCATGGAAAAGTAGCATTTCCAACAGCATTCATTAAATCTCCCGGCAAAGCAGTATTTGTGGTCCCTATAAAAAATTCTCCCAGATTGGATAATCTCCCTCTTACAGTTCCATTAGTATAAAAATCAATATGATGATTACCTAAATGTCCGAAAATATATGCGGTCCCCGCACCTCCTGTTTCAGTATTTCCTCCAACAACCCATGGCCTACCAGTTCCAAAATTATCAATTATTTTCACCCATCTACCTGCCGATGTGCTCCAATAATAATAACCAACACCTGCGGCACCGGTTCCAGCAATACCTGCATTTGTATTAAATACTAACATGGAGTTTGTAGGACCACCTCCTGTTAATCCATAAGTACCAGTATTTGTAAGACTAATTCTTGGAATTAAAACTCCTTTATTCGTAAAGTTGACATCTAATCCGGCATCTCCTGCAGGCGCTGTACCCGGCGGTGCACTTATACCTACATTTTGTGCTTCAACGATATTGTATGTTAGCAAAGTAATTCCACAGAATAATTGTAATCTCTTTGCAAAAATTTTAATTCTTTTCAATAATTCTGCCGTTTTCATAAGCTTAAGTTTTGCTACAAAAATAATAATTATTTGTTTAATTTAACTGTTAAAAATTAATTTTAATTACAAATATGCACATTTAATTATTGAATGGTGTATATTATTGAGTGAACGGTAGCTTTTTTTTAGTGAATGAAAAATTCAGCAGCATCCGGCTAAATTTTCGGTAAATAAATACAAAAGGAGTTTATCACTTCAGAAACTTCACTTCCGGAAATGTATATTTTGTAACCAGATTAAAGAAGAATACCGCTTACAGAGTTACTAATCCATTGGTGAAGTGTATAATATCATACTGTCATCTTCAAAATTAATGCTTCCGTATAACAATTGAAATTGGACTGCATAATGTAAAAGTTCGTTTTTCATGCAAAAAAATATCACTTTTATGTTAGTAAGTTTATCTCGTAAAAATGATGATTCTAAGAAATTTAGTCAGATACTATTGAAAAAATTATTTGCCTTTTATATTGATAGAGCATCATTAATTTCCACTCCTAAAAAGGCAAATCATCAGATGCTGTTTGTATATCTGTGTCGCTTTCGTTTGATGCAGCAGATGTGCTTACATTAGCAAAAGACGATGATTTTGACGCATAAGATTCTGTATTATAAGAAGATGTTTCTCCACTTACAGGTGTAAATTTATCTATGCGCCATGCTTCTAAAGAAACAAAATATTTGGGCTGATTATCTTGTGGATTTATCCACTCTCTGCCTCTTATATTAAAAAAAACTTTTACCTCATCATTAACTTTTAAGTTGTCCAACATGCTACATTTATCTTGTATTGTTTGAAACAACACATATTGTGGATAAGGAGAATTATAGTCAACTGTAAGCACAAATTCTCTTTTTCTAAATGTATCACTTATTTGTTGTACATCCATGATTTTTTTTATCTTTCCTGTAATTTCCATAGTCGTGTTTTTTAATTTTAGTGTATGTTATTCTGTTAGTAAAAGATATTTCCATGCTTCCTGAACATTATTTTTATCTAATTCTTCTTTAGCACGGAGGCACAAATTTGAATAAAAATTTTGAGTTGAAAAAGTTTTTATTTCTTCTGTTTTATTTTTTCTAAAAGTCTCTATTTCTTCTTTTGTAGGAATAGTCTTTTCAGAGGCTAATTTTATTAAATCTTTTTCATGAAAAATTCCTGATTTTTTAACATGTTCAGGAATTACATCCATTCCTACTACTATTTCACCATCTAATTTTGGTATTTCAAATATAGCCTCTCCATTCGCTCTACAGTACCAATTTCCATTCATTCTGCTTACCAAATCAATCTTTCGGGGGTCTATCATTTTTTGGCTGTTGAGAATATCATCAGAAATATGCATTAATACTACTTCTGCAACAACTAAATTTCCTGCTCCACCTTCTTTTCCCAATTCTATAATTTGTTGGACCTTACATTCCATTTGTACAGGTGATTCTTTCACTCGTGGTGGTTTTATTATCTCAGATTGTACCGGAGTAAATCCTGCTTTTTCAAACTCATTAACACCTTTTGGGTAAGGACTACTTGCTAAATTCATTTTATGAACCATTGCATAATTCACAACATTAATCACGCATTCAGACACTTCTTTTACATTATCCAGAGTGTTTTTAGAAGCGCCTGTTTTACCACTATAAGCAGGGGAAAATACTACTATAGGAGGCTTGGCAGAAAAGACATTAAAAAAACTAAATGGTGCCAAATTAACTTTTCCGTCTTTATCTACAGTACTCACAAAAGCAATGGGTCGGGGTGCTATACTTCCTAATAGATATTGATGAATGTCTTTTGTTGGCAAATCTTTAGGAATTATTCTCATAAAAATTTTTTTTGCAAAGTTAATAAAGCTATTGTTGATATTACTCTATAAAAAGTGCTAAAATAATTTATATCCTAATTACTTGAATGAGTATTTTTGCAAACAAAAAATTAATTGTATGAAATTTTTTATTGATACGGCTAATTTAGAAGAAATTAAAGAAGCTGCCGCACTGGGTGTTTTAGATGGCGTTACAACTAATCCTTCTTTAATGGCAAAAGTAGGAATAAAAGGGAAAGAAGCGGTCATGAAACATTACAAAAATATCTGTGAAATTGTAAATGGAGACATCAGCGCAGAAATTATCTCCACTCAATATGAAGATATGATAAAAGAAGGAGAAGAATTAGCCCAAATACATCCTAACATTGTTGTAAAAGTACCAATGATAAAAGATGGTATAAGGGCTATTAAATACTTTACAAATAAAGGTATTAAAACAAACTGCACATTGGTATTTTCGCCAGGTCAAGCATTACTCGCTGCAAAAGCAGGCGCTACTTATGTTTCACCGTTTTTGGGAAGATTAGACGATGTTTCTACAGACGGATTAAATCTCATTAGTGATATTGTTCAGATATATCGTAACTACTCTTTTACCACTCAGATATTAGCTGCATCTATTAGACATCCTATGCATATCATAGAATGTGCCAAAAGAGGTGCAACTGTTATCACAGCCCCATTAAGCGCAATTATGGCATTATTTAATCATCCTCTTACAGATAAAGGATTAGAGATATTCCTCAAGGATGCTGAAAAATGGAAGTGATAATTTTTCAGAAGTTCTTTTTATATTGCTATTACTAAAAAACATATCCGTTTATTCAATAAATAATTTTCTAAGTTTATCAGAAATATTTAAATACTTCTTCTTCATAGAAGTAACAAAAACAAAATGAAAGTACAATGTGGTAATAAGGTTTTGGACTTCAGTTCTCCCAAAATAATGGCTATTCTTAATTATACTGTAGATAGTTTTTATGATGGTGGAAAATACAATACACCTGAAAAATTTTTAGAACACACTAACTTATGCATACAAGAAGGAGCAGACATTATAGACATTGGCGCAGCATCTACAAGGCCCGGGGCATCACTCATTGAT
>FWPU01005186.1_pt1 | contig 28839 bp, 30 predicted proteins | sample 2228361 | NCBI WGS metagenome assembly FWPU01 (sample SAMEA103939777, study PRJEB20133) | metagenome | reverse complement strand
AACCTCCCTTGACAGAACAGTAGTGTTCCGTCAAGGGAGGGTTGACCAGTAGCCGCCCCCTTTATGGGGGCGCCCCATCGCAGGCATAAAGCCTGCGGCTACGTTCAGATGAATCCCGATGAATCCCGATGTATCCCGATGTATCGGGATGTATCGGGATGTATCGGGATGAACCTGTCAAACCTACCTTGACGCAGCACTAGACGAATCCGACCCAGAGAAGGGGGGCGACGACGAAATCGTGACGCGTTGGGCAATCAGCGCTGACGGAAACGGTTGGGAGAAGAACACCGGTGAATATGCGGGTTTCGAGGACGGCACGCAGATGGCTTACAACTCCGCCGACGGGAATGTCTATGCGGGGCAGGTCGGTCAGACTCTGTATATACTCACCAACCTCCTCCGTCGCCGCCTGGCCCGTGCAGACCATCGGGGAGTTTCTGGAAACCTACCGCGAAAAGTTTCCGTCCGACCTCCACGCCCTCAAAGCCATCGCCTTCAACCGCGACATCACGCGTGGTCTACCGGAGGAGCGTCCTGCGACCCTGACAGGAACTCCCACAGTCACCCGCAGCGGCAACACGGTCACAGTCAAGTTCACCTTGAGAGAACCCGACCCCGAAGACCGTCCCTTCGTGCAAATCTGGCTCTGGCACCAGCGCGGCAGCGCCACTCCGACGCTCAAACTGGAGAAAACCTATGCTACCGGCTGGAGCGGAGCGAACCGCAGTGTCACCGAGAATGTCACTGTGCCTTCGGGGACAGGCAACCCCGACCTGCTCTGGCTCATCGTCAGCGACGAGATGCAGCCGACGGCGCACCGCCTGACGATTCCCGTGTCAGGAACCGTTGCGCTTCCCTCGTCTGGGTTCTTCGTGTCCGACTTGTCAGATGCCAGTCAACATTCAGCGTCTCGTCTCGTCCTGACCGCAGCGGGGAGCGCACCGAAGGAGATGCCCACCATCACCGAGCAGACTCCGGTGCGGACGTTGACGGCAGAGGACGCGCAGAAGGTGAAAGCCTTCCGCGACCTCATCAAGCAAGTGAGCCGCGAACTGCTTTGAAAGCGACCGGGACCATGAGTTGGCGCGGCAGTTGACGGCTCGTTTTCCCTATCCCATTGCGGTAGCGATGCGCCTTGAAATCTGGGACGAGGACGGAGGGCTTGCCGGTGACAACGACCACTGCGACATCAATGCAGCGAAAGGCAAGCGCGACTTAGGTTTTACCTATCTCCTTGACGGTTCTCTGCAAGGAGACGTAACGGCGGGATTCAACGACAAAGAAACCACAGGACACAGCAAAGGCACGGGCAAGGACGATGACAATGACGACGACATCGCCGAGGTCTGGTTCAAGGTGCAGCACTTCCCGCGCCTGCCGGCGCACTGTGTCAACCGCTGATAAGCGTCCAGAAGTATTGCGACTGGTGCAACCGAAGCGGCAGGGGGGAAGAAGATGAAGAGAAGGAAGGATCTGTTCTCCTTTTCCCCGCTGCTGCGGACGCATGATTTCCAGTCGGGGCAGGCTATCCCCGAACCGGGCACGGGGGCGCTATGGCTGATGGGGCTGGCGGCGGTGGCGGCGCGGCGGCGGAAGCGGACGGCGTAGGTTTCGGGTTTTGGGGCTGGGTTTGTAGTAGCACAATTCATTGCGCGTCATAGACGGCGATGAATCGCCTCACTACGAACCCAGAACCGATAACCGATAGTCGTGTCGTTGGCTTCAGGCGTCCTGAACTTCGATGCGGAGTTGCGGTCCGTTGAGAGTCACGGTCAGTTGATTCAAAATGTCGCGTCGGAACATGGTCAATGGTGAAAGGTGGATGGTTGATGGCGTCGACTATTGACCATTCACCATTGACCATTAACCATGCCGTTTCAACCGCACGCCGTTCCGCTTCACCGCCTCACATACCGACGGGTCGCACAACGCGCGCAACTCTGCTTCACGCTGCCAACTGTAACGGCTGCGCTTCAATGGTTCATCCAGATAAGCGGGATGGCAGATGAGTTCCGTTGTTCCCTCAGACAACGACTCAATCATCTCTATCAATCGCTCCACCGTCCAGTAAGGCTGCTCGCCGACGTCGCCGATGACTGAATCACAAACAACGACTCCGCGCTCCTTTGCCTGCTTGCGTAACGCAACATCCCGCACGCGCAGCGGCAAACTGTGTTCGGCGGCGAGGTCCAGCACAACGGGAAAAACGTCGGGATGCGTTTCGACGCGGCGGTGATGATTGTCGAGGTGCGCGGGCGACCGTCCCAACTTCGACACGAACAAATCAAACTGCGCCGTCAGTTCGCGCCGAACGTGCTTCGGGTTCACGCGCCGCGCGTTCAGTTCGTCGGGGCGAAGAAACGAAGGTCCCCCCCTCCCCCAGCCCCTCCCACCAGGGGAGGGGAGTTGGCGGGCGTTGCTCTCCTCTGCTGGGACGGTAGCCCGTCGCTCCCCCACGGTTGGAGCAAACTGCTGACTTCCTCCGCTGGAGCGGTCGGTCTCCCGTGCGTGAGGTTGAAGTGCAACCCGATGCTAATCTGCGGATAATCTTTCAACGCCGCGACGACTTCGTCCAGCCATGGCGAGTTGACCATCAGCGACGCGCTGGTGAGGATGCCGTGTCGGTGGGCTTCGAGGATGCCCGTCGTCACGCCCGGCGTCATGCCGAGGTCGTCCGCGTTGACGATGAGAAACAAAGACATAAGTATTGACAGGGTGAACAAGATAAACAGGGTGCATTACGTAAAATTTGCAACCCTGGTAAGGAGGCTCTGCGCCGACGGAGGTGGGTCAGGAGGCAGGAGGCAAATTTGACGTCCTGCGCCCTGCTGGAGCCCTCCTCCCGCCGAATCGAATTCGATTCGGTGGCGCCCCTCCTCCCGCCGAATCGAATTCGGCGTCTATAACGCCGGCAAAGCCTGCTGAAAGCAGGCTGAACCGCAAACGAGTCTGCTTCAGCAGACTTTCGTTCTGGCGTCTTAGACACCGAATTCAATTCGGTGGCAGCTCCTCCTCTTCCTGTCAATCCTGTTAATCCTGTCTAAAGTTTTTGTCCTTCGATGAGAAAGCGTTTGAAGAGAGGTTTGCCGTCGCGCCAGAGGATGGTGTTCTCGGCGTCCATCGCTTGCAGTCGTTCCACACGAGCAGCGGTGGCGGCGGAAGAGGTTTCGCGTTCGGCGAGGAGGCGTGGGGTCAAGCCGACTTCACGCAACCGTTGAAGCGATTTTTCGACGCCGAGGAAACCGAACTGCACGAACAGCAGACGCCCGTTTGCACGGAGATAATGGGGCGCTGTGGAGATGAGGGCGTCCAGCACGCGGCGTCCGTCTGCGCCCGCTTCGCGGGCGGGGTTTTCAACGTCGGAAAGCGCGGGCAACTGCGGTGGCGTCGAAAGGACGAGGTCAAACGTCAAACCACGCACGGGTTCAAACAAACTCCCTAACAAAAACGTGATGCGCCCGGCGACGCCGTTCTGCGCGGCGTTCTGCCGGGCGCACTCCAAACATTCGGACAACACGTCGACTGCCCACACGCGCTCCGCCGTCTTCGCGGCAATCACGGCATAAAATCCGCAGCCCGTCCCCACGTCGAGAACCGTTTCGTGCGGCTGCACGTTGACGCTTTCAGCAAGCAGGAAAGACCCTTCGGTGGGAAGCGGAACGCTATCAGGGACGTGAAAAATCGCGCCACGAAATTCGAGAGTGTGGACGGACACAGTCGCCCGCGACTCCGTCGCGAGGGGAAGATGAGACATGAGAGATGAGGGACCCGCCTTTCGATTGTCTATCATCCCTCATCCCTCATCCCTTATCCCCTATCTTTTCTACCCGTTGTTCCCGGCGCGGCGGAGGAAGGCGGGCACGTCAATGTCGAGGTCTGCCATCGCGGGAAGCTGCTGGCGCGTTTTTTCCAGTTCGCGGGCGACGGCGCGGGTGCTGGAACGGCTGTCGAATCCGGTGGCGACGACGGTGACGCGCACCTCGTCTTTCATCTGCGCGTCCAGCACCAATCCCCAGAACACATTGGCTTCGTTCGGGTCGGCGGCTTCGCGCACGATGCGGATGACCTCTTCGACTTCGCCGGTGGCGAGGTCGTAACCAGCGGTCAAATTGATAAGAAGATTCTTCGCGCCTTCGATGGAGTTCTCCAACAGCGGCGAAGAAATCGCGGCGTTGGCGGCGTCGGCGGCACGGTGATCGCCGCTGCCGGAGCCGATGCCCATCACGGCGGCGCCCGCATTCTTCATCACCGTTTTCACGTCGGCGAAATCAAGGTTGATCGTCCCTGCCATGCCGATGAGGTCGGAGATACCTTGCACGCCCTGACGCAGAATGTCGTCCGCCGCCATGAACGCCTGAATGATGGGCGCGCGTTTTTCGATGACTTCTAACAGGCGGTCGTTGGGAATGGTGATGAGCGTGTCCACCGTGTCGCGCAGTTTCTCGACGCCCTCTTCCGCGATGCGGCGGCGTAAGGGACCTTCAAACGTGAACGGCTTCGTCACGACGGCGACGGTCAGCGACCCCACTGCCTTCGCCAGTTCCGCCACAACGGGCGCGGCGCCCGTGCCCGTGCCCCCCCCCATGCCCGCCGTGATGAACACCATATCGGGCTTTTCGAGAATGTCTTGAATTTCCTCTTTGCTCTCTTCGGCGGATTTCAGTCCGACCTCGGGATTGCCCCCCGCGCCCAGACCGTGCGTGACGTTCTGCCCAATTTGGATTTTCTTCTCCGCCGCCGCGTTGTCCAACGCCTGCTTGTCCGTGTTGACGACGATGAACTCAACGCCCTTCAAACCGGCTTCAATCATCCGATTGACAGCATTGCTGCCGCCTCCGCCGACGCCAACAACCTTGATGTTGGCGGGTAAACCGTGGTGCCTTGTAAGTGCCATGATGTTTCCTCCCCTGTGTGGCGGCTGTCATGCTCTTCCCCCGTTTGCCCACCGACCAGCCTGCCCGAATTTCCCCGTATTATACGGGATGGAATTTGCGGTGTCAAGAAAAATCGTGAAAAAAAGTGGAGAGATGGAGAGATGGAGTGGTGGAGCAGTGGCTGAACCACTCCAACACTCCATCTCTCCATCACTCCATCACATCGTCAACACCTCTGGCTTCAGCGTGGCGATGTAGGGCAGATTGCGATACCTCTGCCGCCAGTCTAAGCCGTAGCCGACGACAAATTCATCGGGGATTTCAAAACCAGAATAAGTAATCGGCACGTCAATGATGCGCCGGGCGGGTTTGTTGAGAAGCGTGCAAACTTTGAGGCTGGCGGGACTGCGCGTGGCAAGGTTGCGGAGGATGTAACTGAGCGTCAAACCTGTGTCCACGATGCCTTCGATGACGAGAACGTGACGGTCGGTGATGCTCTCATCCAAGTCTTTCGTGATGCGCACGACGCCGCGCGCCTGAGGACCATAACTGGTAACGCCGATGAAGTCCACCGTCACGGGCAGCGCAACTGCCCTCATCAAATCGCACACGAACGGCGTCGCGCCGCGCAGCACGCCCAGCAGGTGCAAATCCAACCCCGCATAATCGCGGGTGACATCCGCGCCCAGCCGCGCCACAGCGGCTTGGATTTGCTCCGTGGTGATGAGAATGTTCTTGATGTCGTCCTGCATCGTAGAAGATTTTGGTCGCGGAGCGATTTCGGTCACCGAGGACGGTGACCCTCCCCGTTTTGGTCGCGGGGGACCGCGACCCTCCCGTTTCGTCTTGGGAGGGACGGCGTCCTCGCCGTCCGTGATTCCGGTCGCGGCGATTTTGGTCGCGGGGGACCGCGACCCTCCCGTTTCGTCTTGGGAGGGACGGCGTCCCCGCCGTCCGTGATTCCGGTCGCGGCGATTTCGGTCGCGGGGGACCGCGACCCTCTCGCTGGTGTCGTCCTGCATCGGGGTTTCTGGCGCACCCGGCGTGATTCGAACACGCAACCTTTGGCTCCGGAGGCCAACGCTCTATCCGATTGAGCTACGGGTGCTGGCACCCTCAATTATAGTGTCGTAAAGCAGAAGCGTCAAGGTGAATTGACCACTGACCATTGACCAATGAACCAATGGAACCCAGTCTGGTGGGCGCGGGGGGATTTGAACCCCCACGACTTGCGTCACTGGATCCTAAGTCCAGCGCGTCTGCCAATTCCGCCACGCGCCCGGCTTGCGGCTGGTGGGCGGAACAGGACTCGAACCTGTGACCTCCTGCTTGTAAGGCAGGCGCTCTAACCGGCTGAGCTATCCGCCCGACGGCGATTGTCGTTCTGAGCGCAGCGAAGAATCTCGGCGTGGCAAGAGATTCTTCGCTGCGCTCAGAATTATAAAGTCCTGACGATTTGATACTATCATACAGGTTACAGGGTGTCAAGTTTGTGATATGATTGCTGATAGGAGGTTGAACGGTTTGGAACAACGCAAACTCGTTATCGGAACGCGAGGCAGCGCGCTCGCGTTGACGCAGACGAACTGGGTGGCGCAGCAACTCGCCGCTTGTCATCCATCGCTCACGATTGAAACACGCACCATCCGCACGCAAGGCGACAAAAATCAAACCGCCCCTTTTGCTCAGATGGGCGGCAAGGGCATCTTCACGAAGGAAATCGAGCAGGCTCTCCTTGACGGAACTGTTGACCTTGCCGTGCACAGTATGAAGGATTTGCCGAACGAGTTGCCGGAAGGTCTGACGCTTGCGGCTGTGCCACAGCGCGAAGACGCCCATGACGTTCTCATTCTCAGACAAGGCACACCATTCACACCTGCCCCTTCGCCTCTCCCCTTGCTCAAACAGGGCGCAGTGGTGGGCACGTCCAGCCTGCGTCGCCGGGCGCAACTCTTGCGTCAACGTCCCGATTTGAACATCGTCGAACTGCGCGGCAACGTGGACACGCGGTTGCGAAAGTTGGAGTCGCAAAATCTGGACGCCATTGTGCTGGCGGCGGCAGGACTGCGGAGATTGGGGAAATTGGGAAACTGGGAAACTGGGACATTGGGAAGGGTCGAAGGATTTCCTCATTTCCTCATTTCCCAATGTCCTTTTGATGTGTTCCTGCCCGACCCCGGACAAGGCGCGCTGGCGATTGAGTGTCGCGCTGATGATGCTGACACTATTGAACTGTTGCAATCGCTTAACCATCCTGACACTTTCACGGCAACGGCAGCAGAGCGCGCGTTCGTGCGCGCCGTTGAGGGCAGTTGCCGCGTGCCCATCGGCGCGCTGGCCATAATTGAAAACGGTCAACTTCGCCTGAGCGCTATGATTGCCAGCCCCGACGGCAAAGAGTGCGTGAGGGACGACCTCACGGGCAGCCCAGCGCAGGCAGAAGAGTTGGGCAGGGCGTTGGGCGAACATCTGCTACGCAGGGGCGGCAAACAGATTCTACGGAACGTCCAATGACTACAGACCACAGACCACAGGACTACATGACCACAAAGGCGCAAGTTGGAGGTCAGTGGTTTTGTAGTCAGTGGTCAGTGGTCAGTGGTCAGTGGTCAGTGGTCAGTTATGAGCATCGTGTATCTCGTCGGCGCTGGACCGGGCGATCCGAAACTCATCACGGTCAAAGGCTTAGAGTGTCTGCAAAAGGCAGAGGTCATCGTTTACGACCGCTTGATCAGTCCGCGACTGCTGGAGCAGTGTCAGCCGGAGGTGGAGAAAATCTTCGTCGGCAAGGAGCCGGGGCGTCATGCGATGTCGCAGGAGGACATCAATCAGTTGCTCGTGACAAAGGCGCGGGAGGGGAAAACGGTTTGCCGCTTGAAGGGCGGCGACCCCTTCATCTTCGGGCGGGGCGGAGAGGAGGCGGAGGCGTTGGCGGAAGCGGGCGTGCGGTTTGAGGTCGTGCCGGGCGTGACCTCGGCGATTGCCGCGCCGTCGTATGCGGGAATTCCGGTGACGCATCGCGACTATGCGAGCAGTGTTGTGTTCGTGACCGGGCATAAAAAAAACGAGGACGAGGATGAGGACGAGGACGACGACGAGGGTATTGCGTGGGACAAAATCGCCACCGGCGTTGACACGCTCATCTTTTTCATGGGCGTGCGCAACCTCCCCTTCATTGTAGAGCAACTGACGAAACACGGGCGTTCGCCGCAGACACCGGTGGCCATCATCCGCTGGGGCACGACGGCGGAGCAGGAAACGTTGACGGGCACGCTGTCGGACATCGTGGCTGCCTCGCAGCAGAGACAGTTGAAGCCGCCCGCGCTCATCGTCGTCGGCGAGGTCGTGCGACTGCACGAAAAACTGCGTTGGTTCGACGTGAAGCCTTTGTTCGGCAAGCGCGTCGTCGTCACCCGCGCCCGCGAGCAGGCAAGCGAGTTCGCGGCGAAGCTGGAGGCGTTGGGCGCGGAGGTCATTCAGTGTCCCGTCATTAAAATCGCCGAACTGGAAAGTTACAACGCGCTGGACATGGCGATTTCCTATCTCAAGGAATACGACTGGCTCATCTTCACCAGCGTCAACGGCGTGGACGCTTTCTTCAAGCGGCTGAACTTGCAGGGCAAGGACGTTTCTGCGCTGGTCGAAAAACAGGTGTGCGCGATTGGTCCGGCAACGGCGCAGCGATTGAACGAGATGGGCGTTTACGTGGACTTCGTGCCGGAGCATTACTTCGCGGAGGCTGTCGTCAAAGGGTTAGCCCTGTTTGGGATGGAAGGCAAGCGTGTGTTGCTGCCGCGCGCCCTCGAAGCCCGCGAGGTGTTGCCCCAGATGCTCGAAGAGATGGGGGCACAGGTGGACGTCGTTCCCGCCTATCGCACGGTGCTTGACGACAGCCGCGCTGAACTTCTCCGTGAGCAACTCCTGTCCGGCAGCGTGGATTTCATCACGTTCACCAGCAGTTCGACGGTAAAGAACTTCGTCCGCCTCGTGGGACGAGATATTTTAGAGCAAACACGCGGCACGTTCAAAATCGCCAGCATCGGACCCATTACGTCGCAGACCGCGCGCGAGTTGGGGCTCACCGTGGACGTGGAAGCGCGAGAGTTTACGATAGAGGGGCTGGTGGAGGCGATGGTGGGAAGTGGAGGGATGGAGTAATGGAATTATGGAGCGGTGCTCAACCAAGACTCCAACACTCCAACACTCCATTCGTTACTTGATAGCGCTCACGAACGCTTCAATGCCTTCGTGCGCTTCGGTCAACTTGGTGAGGCACTGTTCCCAGTCCTGCTCCTTCAAGCGCAGCGTTTCAAGGAGCGTGGGGAGCAGGTCTTGATGGAAAGGGTGCGAGAAAGCGTTGGGGAAGGCGGTGTGCGCCGCGTAGTTGGACAGCGCAATAACGGAGCAAAAGGTGAACTCCTCCTGTGAGGCGGCGGGGGCGTGGTGGTGGGCAATCGCTTCGACGTAGCGATGCGGCAGCGCCCAGCGTTCTGCCACCACCGCCCCGGATTCGGGGTGCGTGAAGTTGAGGAGCGACTGTTCTGCCTCAAGGCTGCTCAGGGGAGATTCTTCCAGTTGCTGAAGTTCAAGGACGTTTTGATAGGTGTTTTCGGCTTGCATGACGAAAATCAACTTGCCGACGTCGTGCAGGATGCCCGCCGTAAACGCCTCGTCCGGCGGACATTGGGTTTTCTGCGCGATGGCTCGCGCGGCGGTGCCGGTGGCGATAGAATGTTTCCAGAAGTCGTATAGGTTGAGTTTCTTGGCGCGAAAGGTGTCAAATGCCGCGATGCCCAAGATCATGCTTTGCACGTTGGTAAAACCCAAAATGGCAATCGCGTGCGCCACCGTTGTAATGCGACGCGGAAAGCCGTAAAATGCCGAGTTGGCGACGCGCAGAATCTTCGCCGAGATGGCTTGGTCGTTAGCAATGACCTTTCCGACGTCGTGCGCCGAACTCGTCGGACGTCGCATGACCTCGAACACCTGCGTCACAATGGTCGGCAAAGTCGGCACGTCATGCAAGTTGATTGGATGAAATCTTGCGTTGGGTTGCGCCATGACCGTTACCTCGGTCGTTAGATTTGAATACCTTCAGGCTGGTTATCGGCTCATAGGTTCAGATGATTTAGGGGTTGATGGTTGATGGTTCGTAGTAAGGCGATTTATTGCCGTTGGAGACGCGCAATAAATTGCACTACTACGAACTACTGACCATCATCCGTTGGAGTGATTGCGATGCCATTTCCCCAGACTCGTCTTCGTCGTCTGCGGCGCACGGAGAATTTGCGGCGCATGGTGCGCGAGACGCATCTCAGCGTGGACGACCTGATTTACCCGATGTTCGTTGTTCACGGACAGAACGTGAAGGAAGAGATTCCTTCCATGCCCGGTCAGTTTCGCTGGTCAGTGGACTTGCTGCCAAAGGAGGCGGCAGAGGTCGCGCAATTGGGGATTCCCGCCGTGCTGCTGTTCGGCATACCGGAGAAGAAGGACGAGGAAGCGTCGGGCGCCTACGACGAGAACGGCATCATACAGCAGGCGGTGCGCGTCATCAAAAAGGAAGCGCCCGAACTCGTCGTCATCACCGACGTTTGCCTGTGTGAGTACACCTCGCACGGACACTGCGGCGTGTTGAGCAAGGGCAGCAGAGAGCAGCGCAAGCGCGCCGGATTTCGCACGGTGGACGACAGCCAGACGACTCTGTTCCCTGCGCCCGAAGAGGCGGAAGTGCTAAACGACCCCACGTTGGAACTTCTGATGAAAACCGCCGTGTCACACGCCGAAGCGGGCGCGGACATGGTCGCGCCGTCGGACATGATGGACGGGCGCGTCGCCGCCATTCGCCGCGCGCTGGACGCGAAGGACTTTGAGCACGTTCCCATCATGTCCTACGCCGCGAAGATGGCGTCGGCGTTCTATGGACCGTTCCGCGAAGCCGCCGAAAGCGCGCCGCAGTTCGGCGACCGACGCGGCTACCAGATGGACTACGCCAACCGCCGCGAGGCACTGCGCGAGGTCGAACTCGACATCCAGGAAGGCGCGGACATCGTGATGGTCAAACCCGCGCTCGCTTACCTCGACCTCATCCGCGACGTGCGCGAAACCTTCCAGCATCCCATCGCCGCCTACAACGTCAGCGGCGAATACGCCCTCGTCAAAGCCGCCGCGCAAAACGGCTGGATTGACGAATCGCGCATGGTGCCCGAACTCCTCACCGCCATCAAGCGAGCAGGGGCGGATTTGATTCTGACCTATTGGGCGAAGGATGTGGCGCGAACGCTGAAATGAGGAGGTGATAAGCGTGGCTAAGGTCAAGGTGAAAGCGAAGCCGCAAGGTGAAGTTGTAAAGGTTGAGATGAGTGACTTGCTGCTGGAAGTTGTGGACAAGTGCGCAAAGCAACTCCACTACAGTCGTGAGCAGTTCATTCAGCAGGCGTGTCTCTGGTATGCGGGGCGAATTGACAAAGAAGCCGTTGCGGAGATGGAACGTGAAGCCTACAGGCGTCAGCCCGAAGACCCCATGTGGGGAGAGGTTGGCGCGAAATTGCTGGCGGAACAAGCGGCAAAGGAGAAATGGTAGATGCTTCGCGGTGAGGTGTGGTGGGCAGACCTACCGGAAGGTGGACGGCATCCCGTCGTCATTCTGACCCGAAATGCTGCCATTCCCGTTCGCACGCATGTCACAGTTGCACCAGTCACCAGTACCATACGAGGAATTCGTGTTGAAGTGTTGCTGGGACCGGACGATGGTATGCCGTCTCTGTGTGCGGTGAACTGCGACAACTTGCAGACAATTTCGAAGGCAGCATTTCAAAATCGAATCTGCATATTGGGCATTGCCCAAATGTATGCCATCGAGCAAGCCATCAAATTCGCGTTGGACATCCCGTAAGTCAGGAGGATACCTATGAACCTCGTGCTTGTTGACCTGAACACCGCCGTCGTGCAGGCGTGGAGCGACATCTGCGGCGACATCGAAAACGTGACCGTCCAATTTGGCTCCATCTTCGACGTTTCCTGCGATGCTCTCGTCAGCCCCGCCAACAGTTTCGGCTTCATGGACGGCGGTTTGGATTACAGGATTTCGGAGTTCTTCGGATGGGGCGTGCAAAGGCGTTTGCAGGAACTCATCCGCACGCGGCATCACGGCGAACTCCTGGTCGGCGCGGCAGAGATTGTCGAAACGTATCACCCGAAGATTCCCTACGTGATTTCCGCTCCCACCATGCGCGTGCCGATGATTCTGCGCGAGACGGTCAATGTCTACCTTGCCACACGCGCCGTGCTGCTGCTCGTCAAACACGGAACGCTCGCGGACGGAACGGCGGTGAAAGACGCAGTGCAAACCGTCGCGTTTCCCGGCATGGGCACGGGCGTCGGGCGCGTGCCGCCGGAAGTTTGCGCCCGGCAGATGCGCGCCGCAATTGAGGATGTTCTGCTGGATCAATACGAGTTTCCCGTCTCGTGGATGGACGCGCAACGGCGACATCAATGGCTCTACGCAGAGCGAGCGCGAGACCTGCAATTTGAAGAATAAAGGAGGCGGTGCGCGTGCGTCGGCGCAAAATCATCATCTTCATCGTTGCTGTGGTGTGCGGGTGGATTGTCTTTGCCTTCTATCGTTTCATCACCGAGCCGTTCCGCACGGTGGCGCGGGAGGTTGCGTTGATTCGGCAGGACGGCGAACCCGCTGAGTGGAGCGAAATCCTCGCCGCGCAGCCGAAAATCCGCGACAACGCCGCGCCGATTTATCAGCAAGCGTTCGTGCTGCTGAACGACGGAACACCGGAAGAGAAGGACGCTTTCTCTCGTTTCATCAGCGTCAATCCGCAATCCGTTCAGGAAGCAAATCGTGACGCCGTGCGCCGCGTGATGGCGAAGAATCAACGGGCGTTGGCTCTGGCGCGCCAAGCCGCGACGAAACCGGCGTTGCAGTTTGACGTGGACTGGAGCGACCCCTACAACGCGGTGTTCTCCTCCTATGCCAAACTGCGCCAATGTGTGCGGCTCCTTGAAGCACAAGGACGATTGCAGAAAGAAGCGGGAGACGTGGAAGGCGGCATCGCCACCGTGCGCGTTGCCTTGCGCATGGCGAAGCAGATGGAGTCGGAATATCCCACGATGCTCATCGGCATGTTAGTGCGGTGCGCGCTGTACGCGATTGCGCTGCAGGGGTTTCAGGAGATTCTCGGGGACGCCGAAGTCAGCCCGCAGACCTATCGCGCTCTGCTGAAAGACCTCAATGGGCACGACGTCAAGCCCGCCCTCACGCGCGCGTTCATCGCGGAACGCTGCGCCGCGCGGTTTGCCTTCCAGAAAATGAAGAGCGGACAGCCCGTGCAATTCTTCGGCGGTTCGTCCAATCCTCCTCAGCGTCGCGTATTCAACCCAGCCGCGGCGTGGTGGTTAGCCTACGACGAAGCCTTCTTCCTCCGACTGATGCGGCGGATGATTCAGATTTCCAAACAGCCCGGCTACGACTGGGGGGCGATGGGGTTCGTTCAAATCGAAGCGAGCAACCCGTCTCCGTTCTACGTCCTCTCCCGTCAACTCATGCCCGTTTTCGCGTCCGCCTACAAAAAGCCCGCAGGCGTGCAGGCGCGGGTTGATTTGCTGCGCCTCGCCGTCGCTCTCCGCCTCTACCGCCGCGAGCACGGCTCCTACCCCGCCGACCTCAACGCGCTGCAACCCCAGTATCTCCCCGCCGTTCCGCTCGACCCGTTCATGAACCAGCCCTTCATCTATCGGCGCGAGGACAAGGGATTCCTCCTTTACAGTTTCGGCGAAAACCGCCTCGACGACGGCGGGGCGGTTGACCCGAAGTTTGCGCCGAGGGAGGACGTGGTGTGGAGGAGTGCTCGATGAATTTACCTGTCCAACCGAAACTTCTCCACGTTCAACGACGCCGCCCCGTCCACAATCAACTCTTTGACGAGCCTGCCTGTTATCGGCGAGAGGAGGATGCCGTTGCGGTAGTGTCCGCTGGCAACGTAGACGCCGTCCATGCCGGGCACGGGTCCGAGCGCGACGCCGCGTTCGCGGTAGGGGCGTAAGCCCGCCCAGGCGGTGACGAAGGTGTGCTGCGCCAAAGCCGGGACGAGTTCAAGGGCGCGGTGGAGAAGAGTGTGAACACCTTCGGGCGTGGGGCGTTTGTCGAAGCCGACGAATTCGACGGTGGAGCCGATGAGGATTTTGCCGTCCACGCGGGGAACGAGGTAGATGTCGTCGGCGTGAATGATGTGGCGCAGCAGCGCGGGGACGGTTTCGATGAGAACGATTTGCCCTTTGGAGGGTTCGACTTCAATGGGGTAGCCCAGCAGCGTGCCGATTTGCCCCGACCATGCGCCCGCCGCGATGACCGTCGCGCCCGCGCTGATGGTTTCGTCGTGGGCGCGGACGCCGGTGACGCGCTCGCCGACGGTCAGGATTTCGGTAACGGGCTTGCCGAGAACGAACGTCGCGCCGAGTCGCATCGCCGCGTGCGCGAGGGCGCGGACGTAGCGGGGGTTGCGCACCTGCGCATCTTCGTGCCAGTAGAGCGCGCCGCGCGCTTCGCAGGTCATTGCGGGTTCGCGCTTGAGGAGTTCCTCCAGACTCAACTTTTCAACGGCGATGCCGCGTGAACTTTCGGCGCGGAAGTAGCCGTCCAGCTCGCGTTCCTCTTCCTCCGTGAAGAAAACATCCAACCCGCCCGACTCGCGGTATTCAACGTCCATGCCCGTGAGGTCGCGCAGTTCTTCGGCGAGCGCGGGGAACAGGCAACGGCTGGCGCGGCACAGGGTGGCGTAGGGGCTGGTTCCCGACGAGGCGTGCGACACAATCCCCGCCGACGCCCACGATGCCTCGCGCCCCACGTCGCCCTTGTCCACGACGACGACGTTGAGGTTTTCCTTTGCCAGTTGATACGCGGCGGAGCAGCCGATTGCCCCCGCGCCGATGATGACGACGTCGGATGTGAGAGCCATGCGCTATCCACCTCAACGCCTTGTTTCATTCTCCATAGCCCAGATGAGAAAACCAAACGCCACCCAGATCCCAATCCCTATCACAATCGAAATCAGGCTGAGGACGATGGACCAGACCGCCATTTTGCGACCGGGCAGGTCGGGACGACGGTTGATTTCTTTAAGCGCGGCGATGCCGAAGTAGAGCGACAGCGGCACAAAGACAAAACCGAAGCAAAGCCAAGTTGTGACGAGTGCGCAGATGCCGAATATCAGCGCGTAGAGCGGCGATTGGAAATGACGCTGGGTGAACGCCAGTCCGCCGCGCGCGTGCAGGAGCTCGAAGCACCGGGGGCACAGCATTTTGCCGTCCACCGCCGTGCGACAGACGTGACAGACGAAATCGCCACACCTCTCGCACAGAGCGGCGGCAGCGTTATTCGGATGGGTGAAGCAGTTGCCTTCCATTGACATTTACCTCGCGTTCCAGACGCTGAACCCTAACACGGAGAAGTAGATGATGGAATAGACGACATGCAACACGAGCACGGCGATGCCGACCCAGCCGACGGTGACGGCGGCGACAGCCGTCGGGCGCGAAGAGGGCGGTAATTGACCCTCTCGGATTTCCCGAAGCGATTGGTAGCCCATGACGATTCCCACGATGCTGCACGCGCATATCACGCAGCACATCGCGCCGCCCGCTACGCCGATGATGCTGAAAATGAGGGCGGTCATGGGCGCTTGCGAATTGCTCTGACGCTGCAGCGCCGCCACCTCCGCGTCCTTACACGCCCCGCAGATTTTCCGCCCGCGAAATTCGACAAGACAGTTGTCGCAGTAGGACTTGCCGCACATCAGACAGAACTGCACGGACTCAACGTGGGAATGATGCACGCACGGGCGCGTCGGCGGCGGGACAACGTCTGTGGCGAAGTAGGGAACGGACGCCGTGCCGTTCCGCAAAGGTTCGGTGTCGAACGGCAAATCGGGGATGAACGGTTCAGACGCTTCAGATGGTTCTGACTCTGCCGCCACTGAAGTCATCGTCGGTTCTTCAGGCGTTGTCGGCGGTTCTTCCGTCGGCGCGTCCGCAACCGCCGCCCGCCGCAGTTCCTCCAATGGCACGCTGCGCCCACACTGCGGACAGACGTTTAGAACCCAGTCGGGCGGGATGACGCCTTCGCAGTGTGGACAGCGGACTTCAGTTGGAACGTTGTCTGCCATGATGTTTTCCTCGTCGCAAATTCGGGTGTATTATACCGTGCAGCGGAGGCAGTGTCAAATGGCGCGGGGATGCAAGTTGAGGGAATCCGCTCCGTCACCGTCGCGGCTCAAATTTGCGGCAAACCGAGCCGCGACGGTGACGGAGCGGATTCCCTCTGCAATGCGCTCAACCCCGATTTGCTTTTTTGCTTCTTTGTCCGTATAATCTTAATCCGTGTCAATCCCGATGAATCGGGATAAAAAGATTGAACGGAGCAAACCGATGTCACAGCAAGTGCGCGTGCGCGTTCCCGCGACGACGGCGAATTTAGGACCGGGGTTTGATGCGCTGGGGCTGGCGCTGCAACTTTATAACGTCGTGCAGATGCAGCTGACGGATGAGCCGCACGTGGCTGTTGGCATTGAGGGCGAAGGAACATCCACGCTGCCGCGTGATGAGACGAACATCGTCGTGCAAGCCGCGGATTTGCTTTTTCGTCAGGCGGGCTTTCGACGAAAGGGGATGCAACTTCATCTGGTCAACGCCCTTCCGTTATCGCGCGGCTTGGGCAGTTCGGCGGCGGCGCGGGTGGCGGGACTGGTGGCGGCGAATGAACTCGCCGGACGCCCGCTGAATCCATCACAATTGCTGGGTTTGGCGACACAATTAGAAGGACATCCCGACAACGCGGCGGCGGCGTTGCTGGGGGGGCTGGTGAGTTCCTGTCTGGACGAAGACGACTCCGTTCATGTCGTCAAACTGTCCGTGTCCCATCCGCCGCGATTCATTGTTCTCATTCCTGAGATCGAAGTCGCCACGCACGCGGCGCGAGAGGTTCTGCCGCCCTCGGTGAGTTTGCGCGACGCGGTGTTCAATGTGAGCCATGCGTGTTTGCTGGTGAGCGCGTTGGTCACAGGCGACCGCGACGTGCTGCGCGCTGCGCTGCGCGACCGACTGCACCAGCCGTATCGCTCGCGCCTCATGCCGTGGCTGGACGCCGTCATCGCCGCCGCGATTGACGCCGGAGCCTACGGCGCGGTGTTGAGCGGCGCGGGGTCAAGCGTGCTGGCAATGGCCGACGAGCCAACGGCACAAGTGGAAAACGCCATGCTCCAAACCCTGCGCGAGGCGGGACATGACGGAAGAGTGAGGACGTTGGAGATGGAGGAAGAGGGAGCAACAATTATGTCCAATGACCAATGACCAAATCCCTGTTTGCTGAGGTGGGCGATGGTTGGCTTACAAGCCACCCCAAGCAAACCTGAGTAACCCCCAGCAAACTGGCTATTTGGACCCTGGTTGTTGACGATGATGGTCATCGTCGAAATTATCGCCATCGGCAACGAACTTCTTTTGGGCGACGTGCAGGACACGAACACGCACTGGCTCTGCCAACAAGTCACGGGCTTGGGCGGGCGGGTGCGGCGGGCGGCAATCGTGCGGGATGAGATACCGGACATTGCGGCGGAAATTCGTGCGGCGTGGGGGCGGCGTCCACAGTTGCTTTTGTTGAGCGGTGGGTTGGGTCCGACGGATGACGACATGACGCTGAAAGCCGTCGCGGAGGCGTTGAACCGTCCGCTGGCACTGAACGAGGACGCGCTGAAGTTTGTGGCGGCTGCCTACGAACGATTCGCGGCGCAAGGCAAAGGCATCGCGGCGGGACTCAACGAAAGCCGCCGTAAAATGGCAATCATTCCGCGCGGCGGTCAGCCGATTGACAATCCCGTTGGCGCTGCGCCCGCGGTGGTTATCGAAGACGATGGCGTTGTTCTCGTCGCGCTGCCGGGCGTGCCGGAAGAGTTGAAAGGCATCTGGCAAAACACGCTGCAACCGCTGCTGGTGCGTGTGTTCGGTCAGGGCGCATACCGGATGGACACCGTCGTCGTGCAGTGCGGCGACGAGTCGGTGCTGGCGCCGCTGCTGCGTGAGGTCGTTGCCGCGCACCCGCAGGTTTACATCAAATCGCGAGCGAAAGCCTACGGTCCGGACGTGAAGTTGCGCATCACGCTGTCCTGCGCGGCGAAGGACACCGACACCTGCGAGCAAACTCTGGCGCGGGCACGGGAGCATCTGCAAGCCGCCCTGCAAAACGCGGGCATTGGGATTGATGCGGTGCAATGAAACGATTTTCTGAACGTCAGAAAGACGCCCTCGCCATCCTGCTCATTCTTCTGCTGGCTGTTGCCTTCCTCTACAAAGTCGTGTTGACAGGCGGCGTGTTTTTGCCCGCCGACTTGCTGCTGGTGATGAACCCGTGGCGGCACTACGCCCGCGCCCTCTTCTCCGATTTTGAGAGAGCCCAAAATCCGCTGCTGGACGTGATTCAGCAATACTACCCGTGGCGGCTCTACGCCGTGCGCACGCTGCGCGGGGGCGAGATTCCGCTGTGGAACCCCTACGCCTTTTGCGGCACGCCGTTCGTGGCGAACTTGCAGTCGGCGATTTTCTATCCGCTAAACTTGATTTTCTTTCTGACTGCGGTAGGGCGCGGCTTCGGTTTCAGCGCGTTGATTCATCTGTGTCTGGCGGGGACGTTCACTTATCTGCTTTTGCGTCACTGGAAACTCCAGCGCCCTGCCGCGCTGCTGGGCGCGGTGACGTTCATGTTCAACGGCTACTTCATCGCGTGGATGGAGTTCCCCAGCATCTCGCTCTGGACGGGCACGTGGCTGCCGCTGATTTTGCTGCTGTTCGACAAATCCATCGTCCAACGCAACACCCGTTGGGCAATCGCCGCCGGCGCCATTGTCGGCGTTCAGTTCTTAGGCGGGCATCTCAACACCTCGTTTTACGTCGTGTTCGGCTTGACGGCATACGCGGCGTTTCGTGCAATAACCAAGGTCCAATCCCGCTGTTTATTGGTCATCGGTCACTGGTTATTGGTCATTGCCGTTGGTTTTGCGCTCTCTGCTATCCAACTCCTCCCAACTTTCGAACTCAGTCAGCGCAGCACGCGCAGTGTGGCGCACCAGTATCACGAGGTTGTGGTGAACGGCTTGCCGCTGCACCACCTCATCACCTTCCTTGTGCCCAACTTTTTTGGCAACAACAAAGTCGGCTGGTGGGCGGGGTTCAAAGAGGTTGGCACGCCGCTGAACTTCATTGAGACGATGGGCTACGTCGGCGTGCTGCCCCTCGCGTTCGCGCTGTTCGGCGTAGCGCCATTGATTGCGCGTCATCGGCGCAATGAATGGGGCTACTACAAACAATACGTCTATTTCTTCGCGGGTTTGGCTCTGTTTTCTCTACTCATCGCTATGGGCACACCTCTCTACGCCGTCTTCTTCTATCTCGTCCCCGGCTTCAAACAACTCGCCGCCCCCGCCCGCATCCTCTATCTGCTGGATTTCTGTCTCGCCATCCTTGCCGCCTTCGGCGCGGAACAATTAGCGTTAGCAGGTCGGCAGGCTGACAACTCGGAACGTTCCCACGTTCCCCCCTCCCCACGCTCCCATATCGGAGTATTGCGCTTCTGTGTTGTCTTCGCCTTAATTGCTCTCGCTACCCTCGTCGCCGCCATATTGGAATTCCCTGTTTTTTTCTTCCATAAAGAACTTTATCCTTATGAACTCGTCCAAGTGGTGTGGAGCGTCGTCTTCATTGGAGCGACGGTGCTGGTGATGGGAGGTCAGGCGAGGAAGGAGGGAAGGAGGAAAGCACCGTGGGGCATGATTGCAGTTGGCATCGCCGTCGCGGACCTGTTTTTATTTGGGATTCATTTCAACCCGGTTTGCGACGCGCGCATCTTGGACGTCACGCCCAGCAGCGTGAAGTATTTACGTGCTGACCGCTCCCCCCATCGGATACTCTCCCTCGCGCCATCCGATGACGCCAATGGCTTCCTCCGCTGGATGCCACCGAACACACCGATGATGTATGAGCTCTCCGACGTTCAAGGTTCCGATTCGCTCGTTGTCAAACAATATCTGGACGTTCTGCGGGCGGTGCAGCCGAACGCGCCGACGCACGATTTTCGCAACGTCAACGCGCCGTTTATCAATCTGCTTAACGTCAAATACGTTCTGACCGAAGCCTCTCTCGACCCGGCGCAGTGGGAGCCGGTGTCTAATGATGACGTAACGGTCTACCGCAATCGGCGCGTTTTGCCCCGAGTGTTTCTGGTCAGCCGGACGCGGGTAAAACATAATCGAGATGACCTGCTCAACACGCTGGCGCAGCCGGGCTTTCGACCGGAACGGGAAGTCCTGTTGGAAGAGGAATTGCCCCTGGAGATGAAGGGCGAGGCGCAAGGAGAAGCCCGACTCATACGCTACCGACCCAATCAAGCGGAGATGGAGACCCGTTCGGCGGCTCCCGCCGTCCTCGTATTTTCGGATACGTGGTACGCCGGTTGGCGGGCGGCGGTGGACGGCAAACCTCAACGCATACTGCGAGCCAACGGCACGCTGCGAGCGGTCGCGCTGACAGCAGGGGAACACAAAATCGCGTTGGCGTATCATCCGATGTCGTTCCGCTTGGGAGCGTTCTGGAGTTTAACGGGAGTAGCATGTATCGTAGCCGTCGGGGGTTATGGCGTCATTCCCCGACGCGCGACGAGAGGTGAACGATGGACGAAGACATCAAGCATTTCATCGAGAACGTAGCCGATACGTTTGTCAAAAAAGACCTGATCGTATTTCTGCACGACAATCCTTCGATAGACGACTGCAAGGGGCTGGCGGTGCGCATCAACCGCGACGCGGAGCAAATCGAATCCGAGATTCAGTCGCTGGTCACGGCGGGCATCGTTAGCAAAGGCGGTCATGGAACGGACGCGGTTTATTGGTACAATCCTACGCCGGATCAGCGGCAAATCGTGAACCGATTCGTCAGTTACTACCGCGAGCATCCGGCGGCTGTGGAAGACGAGCTGCTGCGCCGCCGGGTGGAGCAGGTGCGCCGCGCCGGGCTGCGCGAGATTCAGCGCGAACGGACGAAGACGAAAGCGATTCTGACCAGCATGGCGGACGGCGTGCTGGTAACGGATTCCGAGGGCGCAGTCGTTCTTTACAACCCGCCGGTCGCCCTGATGCTGGGCATGGAGGACGGCGAATATTTGGGGCGCAGGCTGCGCGACTGCATCGCGTCCGGTCCGCTGCTGCGGTTGGTGGAGCGCATCGAGCAACAACCGAATTCGCCCTACACCATGGTGGCGGAGGAACTGGAACTGACCGAACCCAAACGCATCGTGCTCAAAGCCCACATCTCTCCCGTGCGCGAGGACAACGGCGACGTCATCGGCGTCGTCACCGTGCTGCGCGACGTCACCGAAATCAAAGACAAAGACCGCGAGCGCCTGGATTTCATCTACATGGTGTCGCACGAACTCCGCTCGCCGTTGACCTCCATCAAGGGCTTTCTCGTTTCGCTGCTGCGCGGCGTATTTGGGGATCTGACCCACGAGCAAACCGAGCCGCTCCGGATTATCGAGGAGCAAAGCAATCGCCTTCTTTCCCTCATCAACGACCTGCTGGATTTAGCGCGGCTGGACACTGGGCGGCAGGTGCAGCAGATGGAACTCGTGCAACTGCAGGAACTCCTCTGGGGCACGGTGAAAATGTTCGAGGCGCAGGCCCGGGAGAAAAACATCGCGCTCAGGCTGGACATTCCATATCACCTGCCCGCCATTGAAGCCGACCCGGACAACATGGAGCACGTTTTCATCAACCTTATCAGCAACGCGATTAAGTACACGCTGCCCAACGGCAAAGTCACCGTCCGCGCCGAAAGCACGGGCAGCCACGTCCGCGTGTCGGTCAGCGACACGGGCATCGGCATCCCCGAAGAGAGTTTGCCCAAAATTTTCGACCGCTTTTATCGCGTCAAAGACCCGCGCACCCGTGACGTGATGGGCACGGGCTTGGGCTTGGCGATTGTCAAGAACATCGTGGACGCTCATCTGGGCGCCATCGAAGTCACCAGCCGCGTCGGCGAGGGCACGACGTTCACCGTCACCCTGCCGCAGCGACACACGAGCGACGAGAGCCTGTCGCCGTCGACGCTGCCGACGCCGGAAGCGGTGGAAGCGTAACGCTCTTGTCGCTTATCGGTTCAGGGGGAGAGTGAGGCTCCTGCCGAACCTCCCCTCGACGGCTCAACGGGAGTTTCGCCCTCCTCTCCTCCGTCGGTTGATGCCGTCTCGCGCTAAAGTGACTAAAGTAGGATTAACGAGGTGCGCTAAGATGCAGTGAACACCCCCCCGTCGCGTGCGTCAAAGGGGGCAGTTAACTTCATTAAGGAGGTTAGATTGATGCGGAGGTTCAAAATGTTGGTCGTTGCCAGCGCGATGTTGCTGGGGATGTCAGCGTCCGTTTGGGCGCAGCAATCGCCCCGACCCCGCGAGGGCGATTTGAAGGTGGGAGATGCCGCGCCTGATTTTGCGGTGTCGGACGTGCAGGGCAAGATGACGGTGAAACTCTCGGACTTGAAAGGCAAACCCGTCGTGCTGATTTTCGGCAGTTGCACCTGACCGCCGTTCCGCCGCTCAGTCGGTCAGATTGAGCAACTCTACGCCGCTTACAAAGACAAAGCGCACCTTTACGTCATTTACATCCGCGAAGCCCACCCGACGGACGGGCGACAGGTGGACGCGAACATTCAGGACAAAATTCTGGTGCAGGACCCGAAGACGTTGGAAGAACGTCAGAAGGTCGCGCAGGATTTCGCCGCGCAGTTCAAGGTATCTTTGCCGATCCTCGTCGACACGATTGACGACCAGATAGAAAAAGCCTACGCGGGATGGCCCGACCGCATTTACGTCATTGACGCCGAAGGAAAAATTGCCTACAAAGGCGGACCCGGGCCCCGGGGATTTCAGGTTGCGGAAGTGCCACCGGTGCTGGATAAGTTGCTGGGCATCACGACGCCCAACCCCCTCGCGACGCCAACCGAGCCGCGCCCCGGTCGTCCCAGCCTCCCGCCGGAAATGCGGCAGCGCATGACGATGCTGCTGACGCGCATGGGCTTTAGTGACAAAGAAATCGAGCAAGTCACGCAAGCCGTTGAGAAGAAGATGGAAACCTACCGCGACGTGATAGAGGCGCGCAACGTCTTGATGCGCGAGATTCGCAATCCGCGTGACGTGGAAAAAGCCCTGAACGCTTACGTGGAGGCACAGAAGAAGTACGCGCAAGCCGTTGAAAAGATTGACAAGGAATTGGACGCCGCCATCAGTTACAGCAAGAAGCCCCACGTCATGGCAACGCTGACGGGGATGGGCTTGATTGGCGTCTCGCCCGCTCCGCCGTTTGGCGTGATAGGGGGGGCGCCAGGCAGACCCGGCGCGGGGCGGTAAGTGGAGCAATGGAGCAATGAATTGATGAGAGCGGGACTCACGCGAATCGTGAGTCCCGCTCTGTTTTCGCCGATAATTTTTCTTCTGCATCTCCCCCAAGTTTCGCGCTGCTTTGCACATCTTCCTCACACAATGGTATATGTGAGTAGTCGCCACAGAGTAAGGTTGTTCCTGCCATCGAAGGCTGCATCGTTCCGTGGACGATTTGCTTGGACCGCTCCCAACCTTCCTACAGATGTGGTATAACGACACAGGACGCAGGAGGTGGAAGTAACTTGTTAGTGCTCACACGCAAGGTGCATCAGAGTATCATGATTGGGGACGACGTCGAGATTGTCGTCACCGCCATCAAGGGCGAGCAAGTAAGGTTGGGCATCACAGCGCCCCGCGAGATTCCGGTGCACCGCAAGGAAATCTACGAGTTGATCCACGGACAAGGGATCGAACTTCCGAAGAACGGAAGTTTGCAAGGTCAGCCGGTCAGTTAGTCCATTGGAGGGACGGGACCTCCACCCGTCCCTCGCCCCTCTCTCGTTCCGTTTGACTTGCGCCGCGCGTTGCGTTACAATGCGTATCGCTCAGGAGGCAAGTCAAACGTGAAGATATTCATTCAAACACTTTCCGTTGTTCTGTGCTGTCTTCTCATGGGCAGCGCGGCATGGGCGCAAAAATTAGATTCCTACAAACTGGTTCACGATGCGGCTCTGGGGCTGCCCGTCCTCGCGTCACCCCAGCCATCAGGCGTGCATTTACTGGCAAGCACCGATGCCAGACACCAGAATAAAGATTACCTTGTTCTCGCTCCCCAAGAAAAACGAACAGTCGCCACCCTCAAAGGTTCATCGCTCATTCTGCGTTTGTGGTTCACCAGCAGCGTGCCGGAAAAAACGACCGTGCTGATGCAGGTGGACGGCAAGGTGATTCCTCTCCTCAACAACGGCAAGTCCACTGGCTACCCGCCCGTCAAAGCGTTGGGCGGCGTTCACGAGAAAGCCTTCTTCTCTTACTATCCGCTGCGGGTTCGGCGGGGGCTTCAATTGAACGTCGTCAACGGAAGCGATACAGAGAACAAGTTCTTTTTTCAGATAAACTATCAGTCCGTGTCTGCCTCAGCCACCGAGACGATAACAGACGCGACGCACTGGAGGAAGTTGGGACAACAAATAGACAAAGAGGCTCACACCCCCCCCTCTCCGACGCCAGTGAGCACGCCGTCTTTCCCGTCATCGTCGGGAACCGCTATATGTCCCCCCCAGCGCGAGATGGGTTTCACGCCGCTCGAAGGACCGGGCGTCATTCGACACTGCTCTCTGAAATCTGACGTGACGGACTTTCGGGCGTTGGAGAAAGTTTACCTTCTCATTCACTGGGACGATGAGAAACAGCCCAGCGTGACAGCGCCGCTCTCATGGTTGTTCGGACAATACTTTGAAGGCGGACAAATCCACAGCGCGCTCCTTCACAGCGACGGAAAGTCTTTCACCCTCCGTTTCCCCATGCCGTTTGAACGTTCGGCGCAGTTCTCGATTTGGAACGGTCACACCGCCCCAGTTAAGGTTGACTTGAACGTGCGGTACAATAAGTTGAACGGTGCGGTTCCGCCCTACCGTTTCTGCGCCACGGCGGCCACCCAGACCACAGAGAAAGACAAACCGTTTCTGCTGCTCGACGCCCACGGAGAAGGCGTCCTCGTCGGCTGCACGGTGGGCTTACAGGGCGGTGAGATGAACCGCACGCTGAGTTTTCTGGAAGGCAACGAGCACATCGAAGTCGACGACGACCCGCAGAAGACGTTGGAGGGAACGGGCGCGGAGGATTTCTTCAACTCGGCGTGGTTTTTTCCTCATCAACCGTTTTCGTTTCCGTTTCATGGCATGACGTTCAAAGGCACGAACCCGCAGCGCGTGTCAGCGTATCGCCTGATGCTGACCGACCGCGTGCCGTTCAAAAAACGATTGCGCCTCACGCTCCAACACGGCGGGCGCAACAGCAGCCCCGGCTGTCTCTACCGCGCTGTGACGTTCTGGTATCAAAAAGAACCGCGCAACTTTTCGCCGCGCCCCGACCTTACCGACGCCGCTCCCACCATTGGCGTCAAAGAGTCCGCAGCGAGCGAGGGTGGTTCCGAGCCGCTTTTCTGGATACTGGGCGCCATGGCTCTCGTCATCGGCGCGTTCTTCCTTTACCGCCTGATTGACAAGCGTAAACGCGCGGGCTAAAATATCTTGCGCCTATGGTCGTGACCCAATTCTATTACCATTCATTGGACGTCGGTCATTGGTCATTGGACATCGAGGAGAGCAGGTGACAGAGTGGCGACTTTAGTGGTGGTCGGAACGCAATGGGGAGACGAGGGAAAGGGAGGCGTTGTAGACCTCCTGAGCCGAAACGCGCACATCGTGGTGCGATTTCAAGGCGGAGCCAACGCAGGGCACACAGTCATCGTGGACGGAGAGAAATTCGTCTTTCATCTGATTCCTTCCGGTATTCTCCACCCCGGTAAAATCAACGTCATTGGCAACGGCGTCGTGCTGGATTTGCCTGCTTTGTTTAAGGAGATAGACGAACTGCACAGTCGCGGCGTTGACGTGGACAGCAACCTCGTCGTCAGCGACCGCACGCACATCACGCTGCCTTATCATCGCCTGATGGACGCTCCCCGCGACCCTACCAAAACGGCGGCGCGCCTCGTCACGACGCAGCGCGGCGTGCGCCCGACCTACATGGACAAAACCGGGCGCATCGGCATCCGCGCCATTGACCTGCTGGACGAAGAACTGCTCAAAGAACGCATCCACATCAACTTCCTCGACAAAGCCGACTGGCTTGCCAGCCAGCCCGAGCACCTGCGCCCCAAAGAAGAGGAAGTGTTCAACGAATACCGCCAGTACGCCGAGCGACTTGCGCCTTACGTCAAAGACGCTACTTCGCTCATTAACAACGCGATTAACAAAGGGGAAAACGTTCTGTTTGAGGGCGCGCAGGCAACGGGGTTGGACATTGATTTCGGCACGTATCCCTTCGTGACCTCATCGAACACTTCGGCAGGCGGTGCGTGCACGGGCACGGGCGTCGGTCCGACGAAAATCAACCGCGTCATCGGCACGGCGAAAGCCTACCCCACTCGCGTCGGGGACGAGCGTCCTTTCCCGACGCTGATGCCCGAAGACGTCGAAGTCGCGGTGCGCACGCACGGTCAGGAGTTCGGCGCGACGACAGGACGCCCGCGCCGCTGCGGTTGGTTCGACGCCGTGTTGATGCGTCACGCCGTGATGGTCAACGGGCTGCACAGCATCGCGCTAACGAAGGCGGACATCCTCGGCATCCTGCCGACTCTGCGCATCTGCGTCGGCTACGAATACAAAGGCAAAACTTTCGACACGCTTCCCGCCGATTTGCGCACGCTTGACAACTGCACGCCCGTTTACAAAGACCTCCCCGGCTGGCAGACGGACATCTCGCACGTCAAGGAATATGACGACCTGCCGGACAACGCGAAACGTTACATTGAGACCATCAGCGACCTGTGCGGCGTGCCGGTGTCCATCATCTCCGTTGGTCCCTCGCGGCACGAAGTCATCGTGCGGGATGCGTCGCTGGCGGAGTACGATTTTTGAGTTGAGGTGATGACGATGTGCACGGCGCGATTTTTTGTGTTAGAATTCGTGGTGGCGGAGTACGATTTTTGAGTTGAGGTGATGACGATGGCAGTCCAAACTCAATTCCCCCAACGGCTTACGTGGGAAGACTTCCTCGCTCTGCCGGAAACGATGCAGAAGTGCGAAGTCGTCGACGGAGAACTGATCGTGTCGCCAGCGCCGACGTGGGAGCACCAAACAGTCATATTGAACCTTTTGCGAGAACTGGACGACTTCGTCACGCGGCACAATCTTGGCTACGTCCGTTGTTCACCGCTGGACGTCGTCATTTCCAAGAAGCCCAAACTCCGTGTCCGCCAGCCGGACGTGCTGTTCATCAGCCATGAACGGAAGTCCATCATCAACGCCCGTGTTGAAGGCGGTCCTGATTTGGTTGTGGAAATCCTTTCCCCCAGCGACACGCGCGCCATGCTCGACAAGAAACTCAAAGACTACTGCGCCGTCGGCGTGCGCGAGTGCTGGCTGGTTTCGATAGAAGCCGAGACGGTGGAAGTCCTGCGCCTCAGCAAAAAGGGCGCGGAACGCATCGGACTATATGGAATTGGTGACGTGGTCACATCGGAGGTGTTGGAGGGGCTGAAGTTGTCCACGAAGAAGATTTTCAAGTAACTGCCGGGATTCAAGCATGAACGACGAACGCGCTCTGATTGCTCGCGCAATGGCTGGTGACTTTGAGGCGTTTGGCGAACTGGACCGCCGGTATCGGTCGAAGGTGTTCCAGTTCTGCCTCAAAATCGTCCAAAACCGCGATGACGCTGAGGACGTGACGGCGATGACCTTCTTGTGATGGTGGGGATTGCCAACACTCTGCTGGCGATGGGCAAACGCGCCGAAGCGCGGCGATGGATTGACCGTGTTGCCCGATGCCGACCGACGGGCTGGACGATTTGCATCGGTTTGAGCGTGCTTTATGAACGGTTGGGACAACTGGACAAGTCCATCCGATGGGCAGTAGAAACCGCGCGCCTCAGCCCCAACAACCCGGCAGTATCAGGCAGGTTGGCGCAAGTCTACTTTGCCGCTGGAGAGTTCGAAAAGGCTGCGGAAGCCTGTGAAAAGACGATTCCTCTTTTTTCTCCTGACACACTCCATCTGGGGATACATGTGTATTTCATATTAGGCGAGAGTCACCGCCATCTCGGCAACAAACGCCGCGCCTGCGCCGCCCGCCGCGCTCTTGCTCACCCTCAACTCTCCTCAGCAGACCGTCAGACGATGGAACGCCTTCTCGCCAGGTTGCTTGCCCCACCCCGCCGCCCTCGCAGAAAGCCGTAGAGCGAGAAATCCTTTTTCGCCTCCCTCAGAAATTTTTGCGTCAAGTGTAAGATTTTTGCCCCCCTGTGTATATGTGCTTGTAGGGCAGCAATTTATGAGGGAGGAATGATCTATGGGAAAGGGCAAAGTTATGTCGTTCAGTCGGTTACTGCGTGTCGTTATTTTTGCTGTTACGGTTTGGTGTAGTGTTCACCTGTGCACTCCTGCCCATGCCACTTTGCTTACTTTCATCTCTGACCGAGATGGGGACAAAGAGGTTTATGTGATGAACTCCGATGGGTCAGGTGCTACACGCGTGACTAACAACTCTCTTGACGATTTTGCTTCCGATTTTTTGCCTGCAGGAAACAAGGGGGTGCATTACGTGGAATTTGCCGCCCTGCTGCCCCCGAATCTGCCACCGAATCGAATTCGGTGTCTAAAATGCCTGGACAGAAGTCCCGATGCATCGGGACTCGTTTGCGGTTCAGCCCCGATTCATCCCGATGTATCCCGATACATCGGGATACATCGGGATTCATCTGAACGTAGCCGCAGGCTTTACGCCTGCGATGGGGCGCCCCGATTTATCGGGGCG
>FWPU01002769.1_pt1 | contig 28846 bp, 20 predicted proteins | sample 2228361 | NCBI WGS metagenome assembly FWPU01 (sample SAMEA103939777, study PRJEB20133) | metagenome | reverse complement strand
ACAGGCTTTAGAGGTCGAGGTTGTTCGTCCCCAGGAAATTTCGGTAAACCTGCCGGTTCCCGCACCCATTCGGCGGGTGCTCAGCCAGGTTTTTAGCCTTAAGAGCCAAGGGATAGACTTTCTGCTGCTACCAGATGTGCAGCTCGGCGTCGAAGCCCACAGGGGCAACCCTTCGCCCTGGCTGGTAGACCTGGGTGCAACCCTGGAGCGGCTGGTACCGGGCCTGCCCCCTACCCTGGTGGTTCCCGCCGAGCTCTCGCCAGAGGTAGCCGGTCTTGCTGCGAAAATTGGGCAGCTTCTGACTCAGAACCCCATGCTGGCCCGGCGGGCACTGGAGCGTACCAAGCACCAGTTGAACAGCTCTTTTACGCCACCCAAGCAGTCTGGAGTCCATCTGGTTGGAGTGGTGGCCCAGCCCATGCTGCTAAGCGACACCGACTGGCTAAACAATCTGCGGGCCGGGCTGGCCGAGTACGGGCTGCACCTATTCCTGGCCGACAAAGCACCCAGCGAACTCCGGCAGGAGGGGTCTGCCCTCGAACTAGGCCTCGAGCTTCCTACCGACCTCGAGGCTGCCGGCATGCACCGCTATCTCTCGAGGCTGGGCAAGGTCAAGGGGCTGCTGTATGTGCACGACCCCGAGTACCTGCCTTTGCCCAACCCCCTGCGCAAGCTCCTGAAAAAATCGGAACCCCCTAAGCCCTGGCGGGTGGCGGGCCTCGAGGCCCCCTGGCCCCAGGTGGCCGCCGAGCTGGCCCAGGGTCTTCGGCCCTAGTTTTTTGGTCGAATAAACTACAGTCAGGTTATTGGGGAGGAATAAAGTGGTAAGGATGCAGTCTTCTGATTTTGTTGAGTCGTCTCCTAGAACTGACCGGTCAGTTTTTGGCCCCCTGTTTGCCCTGATGCCCTACCTGCGGCGCTACGGCCCCCAGTACCTGTGGGGCATGCTGGCCGGCATTGCCTCGGTGGGGGTGGCCTCGCTGTCGCCCTACTTTTTGCGCCATGCCATTGATGCCATCCGGGCCGGGGAGGCCTATCTGGTCTGGGTCTGGGCCATTCTGGGCGCGGCGGTGGCCTCGGCCTTTTTCTCCTGGGCCAACCGGCAGCTTTTGGTGGTGGCCAGCCGCTACATCGAGCACGACCTGCGCATGGATCTGTTCAAAAAAGCCCTCTCGCTGGATAGCTATTTTTACAGCAAAAACCGCATCGGCGACCTGATGAACAAGTTCACCACCGACCTGGGCGCGGTGCGCGAGATGCTGGGCGGCGGCATCAACATGGGCAGCCGCCTGCTGATGTTTGTGGTGTTCGCCATTGCAGCCATGTACCTGGTGAGCGTGCCGCTGGCCCTGGCCCTCTCGCTGGTCTTCCCTATCATTTTTGCGGTGATGTACTACGTGCTGCGCCTGATTGACCGGCGCTACCGTGAAAGCCAGGAGTCTTTCGATCGGATCTCCACCCGTGCACAGGAGAACTTCTCCGGTATCCGGGTGGTAAAGGGGTTTGCCCTGGAAGACCGCGAGCTCGAGGCCTTCCAGGCCCTCAACAAGGACTACATCGCCAAAAGCCTGGCCCTGACCCGTGTGGATGGGCCGGTACGGGCCTTGATGGGTCTGCTGATGGGCTTTGCCGCGCTCATTGTGCTGTGGATGGGCGGCGGGATGGTCATCCGGGGCGAGATGACCGCCGGGCAGTTCGTGCAGTTCAACGCCTACCTGATGATGCTGGGCTGGCCCATTGTGGGCCTGGGATGGACGCTCACCATCTTCCAGCGCGGTTCGACGAGCTACAAGCGGCTGGAGGAGTTCTGGCGCGAACCGGCGCGGATTACCGAACCTAGCCCCCTCTCCCCCGCCCTTTCTCCCCCACCAAAGGAGAGCGGGGCGGCTGAAGGTTTTAGCTTAGTGGGGGAGGTCAAGTTTGAAGAGGTCAGCCTCGAGCTGGGGGGGCGCAAGGTGCTGGATGGCATCACCCTGACCATCCCCGAGGGCACTACCCTGGGCATCACCGGGCGCACTGGCAGCGGCAAGACCCTGCTGGTGAGCCTGATTCCACGCATCCTGGACCCCACCTCGGGCCGGGTGCGGGTGGGGGGCTACGACGTTCGGGAACTGCCCCTCACCACCCTGCGTGCGGCTATCGGGATGGTGCCACAGGAGCCCTTTCTGTTTTCCGATACCCTGGCCGAGAACATCTGCTTCGGGCTACCGGAGGTAGACCTCGAGCGGGCCATCTGGGCCGCCAAGCTGGCCGGAGTGCACGACGACATCATGGGCTTTCCCAAAGGCTACGAGACCTCGCTGGGCGAGCGCGGCGTCACCCTTTCGGGTGGGCAGCGCCAGCGGGTAGCCCTGGCCCGGGCCCTAGCCCGCAAGCCACAAATTCTGATCCTGGACGATGCCATGAGCGCGGTGGACACCGAGACCGAGTCGCGGATTCTCTCCGGGCTCAAAAGCGTGCTGGGACAGCAAACCACCCTCCTGATCGGCCACCGCACCTCCACCTTGCAGTACGCCGACTGGATTGTGGTGCTGGATCACGGCAGAATCGTGGAGGAAGGTACCCACGAGATGCTGCTGGCCGCAGGCGGCATCTACGCCGAACTCGACCGCATCCAGCGCCTGCAAGCGGAGGTGGACTAAACCCCCATGGGAAAGCTTCAGCCCCTGGCTCATCGGCAGCGAACAGCGTACTTGCACTTCCCGTGGAGGCCCCAGGATGAGGGAAAATTAGCGGTAGAGCACTTAGCAGAGCTGCGATCGGCCATCTGTACTCAACTATCAGCGGAGCCTTATGCACGAAGAAGAAGCCTTTAAGAAGAGTTTTGATGCCAAGCTGGCCCGGCGCATCCTGAAGTATGTGCGGCCCTACTGGAAGCAGGTGGGGCTGGCCCTGCTGGCGCTGGTGGTAAGCACCCTCACCGCCGCCTCGACCCCGCTTTTCCTCAAGTACGCTATTGACAACGCCATCGTGCCGCGCGAGGTGCTACCCCTGGCCCAGCGCTACGAGACCCTGCTGCTCATCAGCGCTGTTTTTCTGGCGGTACGGGTGGTGGACTTTATCGCCAACTACGCGCAAACCTACCTGATTAGCTGGGTGGGGCAGCATATCCTCTTCGACCTGCGCTCGGAGATTTTCGCCAAGCTCCAGCGCATGCACCTGGGCTACTTCGACCGCAACCCCGTGGGCCGTCTGATGACCCGCATCACCTCCGATGTGGACGCCATCAACCAGTTCATCACCGGCGGGCTGGTGGGGCTGATTGCCGACTTCGCCCTGATGGTTGGACTGATGACCTTTATGCTGGTGCTGGACTGGCGCCTGGCCCTGGTGGCCTTTGCCATCATGCCCATCTTCCTGGCCGTGACCACCTGGATCCGGGGTGGGATGCGCGAGGCCTACCGGGCCATGCGGCTGCGACTGTCCAGGGTTAATGCTTCGCTGCAGGAAAACCTGGCCGGCGTCCAGACCACCCAGCTTTTCAACCGGGAACCCAAGAACGAAGCGCAGTTCAACCTGCTCTCCACCGATTTGCGCAGGGCCTGGGTGGAGATTATCAAATGGTTTGCCCTGTTCTTCCCCCTGGTGGGCTTTATGGGGGAGGTCACGGTGGCCCTGGTGCTGTGGTATGGGGGCGGGCAGGTGGTACAGCAGGCCATTACCCTGGGCTTGTTGGTGGCTTTCACCGATTATGTGCGCCAGCTCTTCCAGCCCCTGCAAGACCTTTCCGAGAAGTTCAATATCTTCCAGGCCGCCATGGCCTCGGCAGAGCGCATTTTTGGCCTGCTGGACGCCAAAGAAGAGGTAGCCGATAAGCCGGGGGCGATACCGGTCGAGCGCTTTAGGGGCCAGATTGACTTCGAGGACGTCTGGTTTGCCTATGGTCGGCGGGGCGAGGCCAAACCCCAGGCCAGCGAGTCGGCAGAGCAAGACGCGGCCGATGCGCTCCCCTCAGCTTCGAGCCTCGAGGTGCTCGAGCCCAGCGCCCCTGAAGAGGGCGAGTGGGACTGGGTGCTACGGGGGGTGAGCTTCCGGGTGCGGCCCGGCGAGAAGGTGGCCCTGGTGGGGGCTACCGGTGCGGGCAAGACCAGCGTGATTAGCCTGATTGCCCGTTTCTACGATGTGCAGAAGGGCGCGGTCAAGATCGATAGTCTGGACGTGCGGGACTACCGGCAGCGCGACCTGCGCCGGGCCATTGGCATCGTGTTGCAAGACCCTTTCTTGTTCAGCGGCAGCATTGCCTCGAACCTACGGCTGGGCGACGAACGCATTACCTTAGAGCGCATCCAGGAAGTATGTGCTTTTGTGGGGGCCGACGAGTTTATAAAGCGGCTGCCGCAGGGGTACGAGACCGTTCTGCACGAGCGCGGCGGGGGGCTTTCCACGGGTCAGAAGCAGCTGCTGGCCCTGGCCCGGGCCATCCTGCACAACCCCGACATCCTGCTGATTCTGGACGAGGCCACCGCCAACGTGGACTCCGAGACCGAGCAAAAAATTCAGGCCGCGCTCGAGCGGGTCATGGAGGGTCGCACCTCGATTGTGATCGCTCACCGTCTCTCGACCATTCGCCACGTGGATCGGATTCTGGTCTTCCGCAAGGGCAAGCTCCTGGAAGAAGGTAGCCACGACGAACTACTGCAGAAGGGCGGCTACTACGCCAAGCTGTACGAGCTGCAGCATGTGCATGGAAGCGGCGACTAGAGGGCTTCCAATGCGTCGCGGTGGCGCTCGATGAGCACAAGCAGGCGGGAGAGCAGGGCTTTTTCAGCGAGGATGACCAGTCCTTTTTGCTTCAAGGGCACCAGCACCAAAACCCACTGCGGCAAGGAAATAACCGATAGCTGGGCCGACCGGCCCGATAGCTCGTTGGCCAGGCTGAGCAGGTCATCGAAAATCACCTGGGCGCTCTTGGGCGCAAAGGGCAGGCTGCCTGCCGCTATCCGCCCCGCCTCGATAATGGCTATGGCTTCTACGCCGCGCATCTGAAATTGCTGGAGCACTGAGGGCTCGCCTGTGGTTCTGGCAGGTTCGGTCTGGGGACTGGTCTGAGCCGGGCTCGGCGTTTCGAAGATGTCGAGCAAGGCCTCGAGATCCGCGCCCTTCAACTGCTGAAGCACACTTTGCGCTGCTTGATATTCTTGCGCTAGCTGAACCTCGAGGCGTTCAGCTTCCTCCAGAGCCCGCCGCACCTCCAAGAGGCCGCTCACCCCCAGGCGGGGCAGGCGCTCAGTGGCAGATTGCAGGAAGTCGCAGAGGGGTTTGAGGCGCAAGGCTGTTTCGCCCCCCACCCCTTTATGGGTGTTGTAAGCCTCGAGCAAAGCCCCTATCCGTGCGCCCAGCTCGGCCCGCAGGGTTTCCTGGGCGCGGCGCAGGCGACCCAGAAGCTCGTGAATCTCTGTCAGGTCGGGCAGTTCGCCAGCCTGAAGATAGGCCCTGGCCTGGGCTACCTTTTCCTCGAGTTCTTCACCGCCCAGGCCTTTGAGGCTACGGGCTACCGCTTCGTAGCGTGTAAGTTCCTCGGCTATCGAGGCTCGACGGGCCGCCACCAAATCGCTCAGGGCCTGCTCCAGCGGGGCAGGGTCTGCAATGCGCCCCTGGGCCAGGGCCTGGCGGCTGGCTTGTAGGGGCTGTTTGAGTTCGATCAGAGATTCCTTGAGTATGCGCCCTAGGTGCTGGATACGGACCTCGAGATCATCCAGCTTGCTAGCGACCAACGTCTTGGCTCGCTCGGCCAGGGCCTGTACCGCGGACTCGAGTTCATCCAGGCTGCCCAATCCTTGCTCGATCTGCTGCATCAGGTGTCGCTTGTCGGAATCGAGGGGCTCGAGGCTTGGCAAAGCCTGTAAGGTGGCCCGCAGGCCCATGCGTTTGAGGCTTTCTTCTTCGCGCTCTCGGGCCAGCTGGGACAGCAGCTCGGAAAGCTCCTGGCGCAAGGTAGTCAGGGCTGCTTCCGAGATATCCGGCGCAGCCAGCGCAGTCAGGAAAGACTCCACCTGCGCCCGTCCGCGGAAAGGCGAAAGGGCCTGTTCGGCCTCGGCGCGCAGGGTAGTCAGCGCGGCCTCGAGGCGGGCTTGACGGGCCCTGCTTTCACGGTGGGCTTTTTCTTCGAGCTCGAGGCTTTCCAGGTTGCGTTCCAGCTCGGCCAGCTCGTGGGGTATACCACCCGCTTGTAAAGTTTCCAGCGTCACGGCCAGGCGGGCCTGGAGGGGGGCAGTTCGTTCTAGGGGCAGCTCGAGGCGGCCCAGTCGATCGGCCAACCACTCGTAACGTACCCGTGCCTCGGTCAGGGCCTCTACATGGGTATTTTTGAGCAGCTCAGAAAAAGCGCCCAAACGCTCTCCTAGAGGGATACCAGCCGCTAGCTGGGCTTCCAGATCGGCCAGTTGACCGGCCAGGTTGGGCAGGCTCAGTACGGCGGCATACCGCTCCTTGAGCGATTCCAGCTGACGGGCATCCTCGGCCACATCAATCTCGCGAATGCGCGATAATTGTTCGGTGGTCAGGGCTTCGAAGTCGAGGTCGATGACCAAGGCTTCGTCATCGAAGCCATCGGCAGGCTCATCCAGCATCACCGGCGCCTCGATGGTAGGGTCTTTGAGCACCACTTGCGGCTCGGTCGGCGTTGCTATGGGCGAGGCATCCTCGATGGTGTCCAGGGTAATGGCCGCCTCGCTGGTAGGGTTCTGTACTACCGAGGACTCCACCAGTTTGCGCATATCCGCCGCCAGGGCTCGAGCCCGCTCTACCTCGGCCACGGCCAGGGTTTCTTGTGCGTGGGCCTCCTGGATAAGCCGGATCAGGTTTTCCAGGCGGCGCACCTTGGCCCCGCCCACACTCTGTACCCGAGACAGGTTCATCTCCAGCTCGGCAATGTCGCGGGTTTGACGCAACAAAGCCGCCTGGAGCTTCTCCTCGAGCTGGGCCAGCACCTCCTGCCCCTCGCGCAGCAGCGAGCGCACCGTTGCAGCTGCTGGGTCTTGCTTGATCACATTGATCACACCGCGCAAACGCCCTACCTCGGGCCAATCAAGGTACAGGCTAAAGCGCTTGAGGCCCGCCTCGAGGTCGGCCAGTACCGCACTGGCATGCGCCGACATTGCCTCCGCTTTCGACTGAGCGGCTTTCTCGCCAGCAATACCCAGCTCCTTCAGGAGTTCTTCAATGCGACTGCGGGCTGCACCGGGGCTCATTTTGGCCTGCAGCTCGCGATAAACCAAGCGCTTGAGGATGGTCTCGGCCTGGGATGCGTCGAGCTGATCTGGGCTGATACCCAGCCGGCGCACCCCCTCTTCCAAGACTGCCCGGGCACGCTCGCCCAACACCGGCTCGAGGGACTTACTGAGAGTTTGATACAGCGACAAGCCCTGACCTCCAGTCAAAACCATACGATTTCCCAGCCCAGTGTATAGCGAAAAGTAGGTGACGATGGTTCAAAACGACATTATGAGCACTTTCTAGATTAAGGCTAGCTCAATTTCTGCCCGCAACAAGTCAGCGGTCAGCGCACCGCGGGGTGGACAGCGGCCTCGAGCAGCAGACGGAAGATGCCCCATTGCTCAGGTAGCAGCTCCGGGTGCCACTGTACCCCCAGGTAAAACGGATGCCCCTCGAGCACCACCGCCTCTACAATGCCATCGGGCGCGACAGCCACCGCCCGCAGGCCAGGAGCCAGATCCTTAATGGCCTGGTGGTGATAGGAGTTAACCCGGAAGCAAGGCTCAAACAGCCTACTGAGGGGGCTTGGCTCGGTCTGCTCGAGGCTATGCCCCAGCGCCGGCGGCTCGGATTTCTGGCTGTGCTGCACGGTGCGAAACCCTTGCGCGGGCAGATCCTGGTACAAGCTACCACCCAGGGCCACGTTCATGACCTGGATGCCGCGGCAGATCCCCAGGGTGGGAATGCCGTGCTGAGCAGTGTAACGAGCCACGAACAACTCGATGGCGTCGCGCTTCAGGCTCACCTCCCCCATCTCGGGGATGGGCTCTTCGCCAAAGTGGGCCGGGTCTACATCCACACCCCCCGGCAGCAAGATGCCATCCAGTTTTCCCAACAGCCCAGGCAGCTTATCGTCGGCCTGGGGAGGAAGTATTACAATGCTGGCACCCTGACTCTCCAGAGCCCTCAGATAGGGCTCGAGCAGGCCCCATATTTTGGTGCGAAAGAGTCCTTCTGTGTTACGCGACTGAGGGGTTACACCGATGAGCATGTCCCAATCCTACACCGCCCTACGCCCCGAGTTTAAAGAGGCCCTTCTGGAAGCCGCGACCCGCTTCGAAACCCCTTTCTATGCCTACGACTGGCTCACCATCCTCGAGCGCCTCGAGCGCCTGCAAAAAGCCTTTCCACAGGCCGAGATTTTTTATGCCATTAAGGCCAATCCCCGTCTAGGACTCTTGCGGCGCCTGTTGGAGCGGGGGATCTTTGTAGAGGCGGTCAGCCTGGGTGAGGTGTATCGGGTCTACAGGGCTGGCTTCCGTCGAAACGAGGTGCTGCTGAACGGGCCGGTTAAAACGCCGGCTGTACTCGAGACCCTGGGCCGAATCGGTATCCCCATCCTGGGGCTGGATTCGCTGGTGGATGTCCAACGGGTGGGCCAGGTGCTACCCGGAGCCCGGGTGCTCCTGCGGATCAACCCCGATCTGCCCGTCGTTGCTCACGACCACCTGGCCACGGGGCGCGGCGAGAGCAAGTTTGGCATCCTGCCCGAGGACGTGGGACAGGCCCTGGAACTGGCCCGCCGGAACCGCCTCGAGGTGCTAGGCTTGCACATTCACCTGGGTTCGGCCCTGGAACACCCCGAAGACTACCAGGCGGGCTACAGGGTGATGGACGAGCTTTACCGCACCCACGGCCCCTTTCCGGTCATGAACCTGGGCGGGGGCTTTGGGCTGGGCCTTAACCTGGCCGAGCTGGGAACGCAGGTTACAACCCTAGCCCAAAAGCATAACGCCGAGGTTTGGCTCGAGCCAGGCCGCTATTTGGTTGCAGAAGCCGGGGTGCTGGTCACACGCTGCTGGGGTACCAAGCGCACCCGGCGCAACTATCTGCTGATAGATGCCGGTATGAGCCAGCTGATCCGGCCCATGCTCTATGGCGCGGTGCACCCGGTGGAACCGCTGTACAAAAACCCCCTCAAAGAAACCTATGACCTGGCCGGCCCCGCCTGCGAGTCGGGCGACGTGCTGGCCCGCGATGTCACCCTGCCCGAACCCAAGGAGGGCGACCTGCTGGCCATTCTGCAAGCCGGAGCCTACGCCAGCAGCATGAGCAGCAACTACCTCGACACGCCCCACCCCGCTGAGCTGTTGTGGACAGGCTATGGCTGGGAGGTGCTCCGCCAGCAGCAGACACTAGATACCCTGTTGCAAGGCGAAATGTGAAAAAGAAGTCCCGGTACTTCAGCGCGCCGCCTCGGCTTTGCGCTGGGCCTCTTCCAGGGCCTGACGGGCCGGCACGTTGCCCTTGAGGGCTTTTTCCAGGGCTTCTTCCAAAAAGTTGCGCCACACCGCAAATTGCGGTACTCGAGGGCGCGGTTGGGCTACCGCAACCTGCTCGAAGGCCACCTTGCGGTAGGGGTTTTCGCGGTAAAAGGCTTCCAGCAGCGGCGTGGCCGATTTACGCAAGGGTACGTAGTAGCTAGCCTCCACCCAGGTTTTGATGTTTTGCGGCTCCATCAGGAAGCGCCAGAACTCGAAGGCCCCGCGCTGCTGCTCGGCGCTGGCCCCGCGCAGCACCACCAGTTGCGCCCCACCCAGCGGCACTTTTCCGTTTGGCTCGCGTGGGATGGGGGCCACCCCCAGCTTGAAGGCAAAGGAAGCATTCTCGGCGGCGGGCCAGTTGGCAATCGAGGCCATCACCATCATGCCCTTGGTACGGATGAAGTCAGTCTGGGCGAAAAAGCTCTCCGAGAGGTTGCGCACGCTGGTACTGCCCTCGCGCCCCAGGCGTTGCAGAAACTCGAGCGCCTCCACCACCTCACGGGAGGTAAAATTGGGCCGTCCGTCGGCTGTTACCAGGTTGCCGCCCCGGCTGGTCACCTGGGCTTCAAAAGTCCAGGACTCCGAAAGGGCAATAAAGCCCTTGGAGGTGCGGCTGGTCAGGCCCTTGGCCGCCTGTTCAAACTCGCGCCAGTTGGTAGGCACTTTTAGTCCCCTGGCCCGCAGTTGGTTTTCGTTGAAGAAGAGCACCGGCGTAGAGGTATTGAAAGGCAATCCATAGCGGCGGTTGTTGATCAGACCGTAATCCCAGGCCGCCTCGAACAAGTCATCGGTAAAAGACTTGGGTAGGGTATTCGCCAGCTCATCCAGCGGTAATACCACCCCCTCGGCCACCAGGCGCGGGAACAGCAGAATCTCGGCCTGGAACAGCACTGGCGCGCCACCCGCCCGCAATGCCGCCAGCAGACGGGTCTCGCCCTCGCGGTAGTCGCCAATCAGGCGCGGGGTCACCCGGTAGTTCCGCTGCGAGGCATTAAACGCACTGGCAAACTGAGCGATCACCCGCTCGGCGGGGCCATCCATGCTGTGCCAGAAAGAGATCTCGGTCTGGGCCGAAGCCAATCCTGCCATCAAAACCAAAGAAGCCATCCAACGCTTCACATCTTCCTCCTAGGCGTCACCCTATTCTATGCCCATAGCCGGATTGTCAAGGCGAATTGCATATGCGCCAAGATTCATCTCACACCCCCCTCGACCAGCCCATCGGCAGCGTGGGGGCCAATCCTCCAAGCTCGGTAAGCCCCTTTCTTGTGGGGAAACTCTAAAACAACTTTGCCTGCTATATTCCTGCCTGGAGAGAAGCCCGTTTTGGTAAGGCTGGATGAAACGCCTCAGAGCTGGGGCGTACGATATGAGTCACCCATGGCGACAAAAGCCGCCCAAAAATAGGGGTTGGGAAAGACCGCGCGCACAGCAAGCTGTGCCGCACGCAACGCTGTGGCTATGGGCTGGCCCAACCGTAGATGGGTGTAAAAGGTGGTCATAAACTGAGCCGTAACATCGTCTCGAACCGGCCACAGGCTAGCAATCAGACAGGGCGCGCCGGCATACAGGAAGCCCCGTGTCAGACCCATCAGTTCGTCGCCGCCGGCCTGTTTAGCCAGCCCTGTTTCACAAGCCGAGAGCACCACCAATTCGGCCTGGAGGCGAAGGTTGTAAAAGTCGCGGGCCGCCAGCCATCCATCGGCCATACGCAGGCCGGAAAACATAGGGTTATCGGGACGGAACGCCCCATGGGTTGCAATGTGCAAAACCCCTGCCTGGGGCGCAGCAGCAAAGAAATTCTGCAAGGTAGCCTCGTCGCCCACAAACTTTTGGGTGTTTTGTACAATTCGGCAAATCTGCTCCACCTCTTCAACAGCATAGGGAATGTTGGCAAGCGGTACACCAAAAGCAGTTAGGGGGCCTGTCTCGAGGTAGCTGCGCTTACGACACAAAGTGTACACCGCCGCACTGGGGGCTAGAGAGACCTCCGCGCGATCAAGCAGGTACTGCTCACCATCGAACAAGGCGGCAAAGGGCACGGCGTGCAGCGCCCCATGCGGCACGATAATCAGGGGTTGGCCGGTGAGCTGGAGCGGGAGGGGTTCGATCAGCAGGTGGTACAGAGCCTGGAGGTGCTCGTCCACCGCGCGCCGAAGGGCTTCTTCGCCATAAATTTTGAGCATGATGCCGCCCTGCGCCACGCGGGTCAGAAAGAACTCGAGCTGCTCGAGGTGCTGCCGAACCTGCTCAAGCGAGCCAAGGTTGCGCACCACCTCAATGCGCTTTTCTTCAATCAAAAAAGCTACCAGTCCGCGGTGCGTATTGTAGTACTCCAGCAGAACAGCGCCAGGCTCGAGGGCTTTCCGCACATCCCACAAGCCAATACCCGGCACCTGCTCAAAGGCCGCGGCTTCTGGCTGAAGGCGCTCGATCTCGCGAACAAGCTGCGTAATCCGATGCTCGAGGCTCATCATTTTCTCCCGCTGGCTGCTGGGGGTCCCCGAGGTTTCCGTTTCCAGGATCAGGAGATGCTGGTTCAATTCCTGGCGCGTCTGGGCTAGCTCCTGTTGCAGTCGTTCTATTTCAGGATCAAGCAGGGTTTGGGGCTGTTCACCCCTTTGGGCCAGCAAGTCTACCAAAGCCCGCGACTTGGCCCGCTCGGCATATTCAAAGGCTTCGGGCAGGCGCTGTTTATCCAGCAGCAGCTCGACCAAGCAGTCGTACACTTCCAGCTTATCGCCCAGGTATGCCGACTTAAACTCGTCCACCCTCAGGCTTACCCGCATGCTCTCGAGGCGCTCGATGGCTTGCTTAAAATGCAACTCGGCAGCTTGCGTGCGGTTCTCCAGCAGGGCCATCTGGCCCCGCAGGCGTTCGATGCGAATGGTGAGATCGGGAATATTCAGCCCCACCATCAGCGAGACCGCTTCCTCCAGGTAGCGTTTGGCCTCGGTGTAGTTGCCCAGGCTCAGCAAGGCCTCGGCCATAACGCTCAGACCCAGGGCCTTGGCCGAGGGTATCTCGGTCAAGGCCTCGAGGGCCTGCCCCACCACCAGCACCGCCTGCTCCAAGGCCTCGACCTGACCCTTACGGCCCGACTCCAAAAACAAAGACGCCACCGCTACATCCACTAGGGCAACCTGGATGACATTGTCCAGCGCCAGCCAGCCCGCCCGCGCACGCTCTAGGGTCTGTCGGGCTTCCGCGAGCTGGCCTTGCTTGGCCTGTGCACCACCCAAGGTGGTCAGGGCTTCGGCCAGTTCCATCTGCATCCCCCGTGCAGAAAAGAGCTCCACCAACACCTGAGAAAGTTGAATGGCCTCGGACAGCAGGTTGAGGTCGAGGCAAATACGGGCTTCCTCGAGCTGGGCAAAAGCAGCGTTGGGGTAGTCTTCCAGGTTCCCATACATGAGTCGAACCCGGCTCAGAAGCTCGAGGGCCTGGTTCAGGCGGCCCTGCTTGCGGTGCAGCAGGGCCAGGTTGACGCTGTTTCCGATAAAGTCTTCGGTCTGGTTGTGGGAACGAAAGGTTTCCAGCGCCCGCTGATAGTGCTCTACGGCCTCGGAGTAGCGATCCTGGGCCTCGTAAATGAGGGCCAGGTTGCTGTGGGCCTTGCCCTGCCCAATTAAATCACCCAGCCGCTCGAGCTGTTCCAGCGCATACCGCACGGCCCCTTCGGCCTCGAGCATACGGCCCGAGCGGTAATGGACAATGCCGATATTAATGCTGACCAGCGCCACATCGTGCAGCAATTTCAGCTCGATAAAAGCTTCGCGAATCTGTTCTGCCAGGGCTAGAGCGCCAGCCATGTTGCCCGTAATGGCCAGGGCCTGAATTTCTCGCATGCCCGCGCGGGCCGCATCTTCTTTGTGGCCCAGACTTTGCAGACCCTGGCGGGCCTCCGCGTAGTACGGCAATGCTTCGGCAAACCGTCCCCGCACAGTGAGACCAACTGCATAGGCCCAAAAAGCCAACCAACGCGCTCGAGCATCCTGCACATAAGCTGCTATCTCCAATGCCCGCTCGCCCGCTTGCAGGGCCCTGGCTGTATCCACATCTTTATGGCGATCAACCTCGGCTTTGAGGGCTTCAATCAGGTGAGCGTACTCGGCCTCGGATGTAAGCTGTTGCAACCAGGCCTGTCTCCTAGCCGGATCGGGCTCGTTCATAATGTATTGGGCCAGGTCGTAAGGGGTCATGAATATCGCGAATTCTAGAGTAAATTACAAATAAATCGATCCGTGCTCACCTAAAGTTCCCGTAGCAGCTCGTACCAGGTGTGAGTCCTGCGGATTGTAGAAGCTATAGCGGTCTTCGCTTCTTTCTGAAGCGTGTTCTAAGCTGCCGATTGATCACTTAGCCATACCTTCAGAGAGTATAAGGCCTCTACTACTCCGGGATCAAAGCGCTGGTGGGCTTGCGCAGCAATCTCCTCTAAGGCTTCCTCCGGGCTTCGGGCAGCCCGTCCTTCTGTCGGCTGGGTGGCTGTGATGTAGTGTAAAGCCACCTGCAGTACCCGTGCCGCTCGCGGAATCGACTCGCTCAGCAATTCCCGGGCATCCCAGGGGCTCTGAAGATACATCAACACCCTTGCGGCCTCGCGCAGCAGGGCTTCAGGGAGCTGTGCTTCCGTCGTCGGCATGGCCCGCCCCAGGGCCAGCTCGAGCAGATAGCAACTGGCCTGTAAAACCTGCTGCTCCTCCCAGCCCAGTTTTAGCACCTGCGCCAGGCGGTCGGCCAGGCGAAACAATGGGGTATCCAGCTGTAGGCCCCACTGGGCTGGCTCGAGTACGGGTGCAAATAACGGAGTGCGGCCCTTGCGCAAGGCTTTGTCTTTGTACATCTGGTCGTCGGCCCGTCGCCAAAGGTTTTGGGCGTCGGTGACCTCGGTTGGGAAAACCGCATAGCCAAGACTCACTTTTAGATATGTACTGTCCGAAACCCGAATCTCCTCTAGCAAAGCTCGGTAGCGCTCGGCAATGCGCTGGGGATCCAGGGTGCTCGAGCCCTCGATTAGCAGAGCAAACTCGTCGCCCCCCAGGCGGTAGGCCCGGTCGCCGGCCCTGGCCCTGGCGCGCAACACTCCGCCCAGCCGCACCAGCAGATGATCGGCGTGAATATGGCCATAGGTGTCGTTGATGGACTTGAACCCATCCAGGTCGAGCAACATCAGCACCACCATCCGGCCATTGGTTCGGGCGGTCAGCTTTTCCAGGTCGCGCTCAAAAGCCCGGCGGTTGCCCAGGCCCGTCAAGGGGTCGGTGTAGGCAGCCCAGGCCAGCTCGCGCCGCAAGGCCCACTCAGCCCGCACGACCCCAATGGCCGCTGCCATATCACCCAGCAGTTCTTGTGTCTGGGCGTCGGGCAACCAGTGTCGTTGGGTGCTGAACAGCAGCAGTGCGCTGGTTTCGCTGCTCTGGCGCAGAATGGGCAGGATAAACAGGCTACGCAGCCCAGCTTCGAACAGTTCGGGGCGCCGGTTGGGGTAGAGGTCGTAGCGCGGTATGCCCACCTGCTGGCCGCTGCGCAGACGCTCACCCAGCTGGCGGGTAATGGCCGCCTCCACCACCAGCCCCGAGCCCCAGCCGGCCTGGGCGATGGTGCGGATAGCGTGTCCTTCAAACACAATTAGGCGTGCGCCTTCGGCCCCGGAAAGCCGGGTGGCTTCCTCGATGGCATCCTGCAAGACTAGCTCGAGCGGTTGTTCGCGTGAGGTTTGTAGAAGAGCATTGATGGCCGATAGCCAGAGCGCTTTCCGCTCGGCTTGCTCACGCAGATACACCTCGCGCAGAATTGGCGCAATTCCCGAAACAAACTGCCCCACCCAGCCAGCCTCGTCCGGGCCAAGGTGCTGGGCCTGTGCATGGAGTTGCAACACCGCCCACACCTGCCGATCCGCCACCAGGGGCAGGGTTAGGTTGGCTGGCGGCTCCTCTACCGAGAGCCCGGCAGGCTGCAGCCCCAGAACCCGCTCCAGGATGTGCTGCTGATTGTCAAGGTGGGCTACCCCACCCTGCCAGTCTTCCGCTGAGCCCAAGTAGGCCGACTTGAGGGAAGACTCCAGCACCTCCTCGAGGCTTCCTTTAGGCACACCTCGAGCAGCCTGCAAATAAAATTGATGGGGGCCCTGGCGAACCCAAAAAAAGGCTTGCGCTATCCCCGGTAGTTCGTGCAGCAGCTCGTCCAGGGTCAGCTCAAAGGATGCTGTTGTACTGCCCTTCAACAGACGGTCAATCAGGGCAGCAGGAACCGCAGGGCGTGCTTTATTGGCTCTGGCACCCGAGGGTACTCGAGGCAAGCGCAAACGGCGCGGCAAACGTTCTTCAGACATACTAGTACCTTTGTCAGACAATTCGCTTGAAGGTGTTTATCAAGTATCAGAGCGCGGGATGGTATACCAAATTCCGGTTGCAGAGGCTTTGGAGAAAATCAAGGTATATCCAGCGAACGCACTACAAACGAATGTCCGCCCAGGTGCATCTCGAGGCGGCAGACCCCACCGGCAGGAACCCGAAAATGCCAGGCTCTCATGGCCCTCAGCTCGGCATCCTGCAGCACCTCCTGGTTTTCGGCCACCAGCCGAACCCTGCCTTCCAGGGGGTTGGGTGTCAGCAGTTTGCCCATCAGAAGCGGCCCCGACTCATCTATCTTTAGGCTCAAGTCGAGGTAGAGATTGTCCAGCTTGTACAGGCGGTTCCAGGATTCGCAGGTGCTGTGGCTGCGAACTATAGCGGGTGCGCTGCGCGAATCCATAATCAAAATGGCTTCACCATGCTGGGGTATTGTATCTGGTGTCATACTGGTTTCTCCTCGAGCGCCTACGCCATTCACCAATGGCTGTTCTCACAATAAAAACCATTCTCAGGTTGGAGGGTACATATAACCGTTACGCGTAAATGTCAAGCGCCTCACGCCCCAGATGAGCTTCAATACCCCACAGGCGACCGTGAAACCCTTTGCAGGCGAACACGGCTTCAAGGTTGCTCGCAATGGTTAGCCAGGCACATGGTCTTTTTGGAGGGCAGTGTTAGGATTGAGGGCGATGAACGCGGTTTCTTCCTCCGCTGGGACTTGGCGATATGCGCCCGTGCGCGACCCCAGGCTACTTCCGATTGTTGAAAAAGTAGAGGCTGGCGAGCGCCTCACCTTCGAAGAGGGCCTGGTGCTCTACCACACCCCGGACTACAACACCCTGATGCGCTTAGCCAACCGGGTACGTGAGCGCAAGCACGGCTCCAAAACCTACTTTGTGCACTCGCTGCGGCTCGAGTTCACCAACATCTGCTATGTGGGCTGTACTTTTTGCGCTTTTGCCGCCAGGAAGGGCGAGGCGCGGGCCTGGGACTACAGCGTGGAGGAGGTGGTCGCCAAGGTGCGGGAGAAGTGGGAGCCGGGCCTGACCGAGCTGCACATGTCCAGCGGCCACCACCCCAACCGCCCCTGGAGCTACTACCCCCAGATGGTGCGGGCTCTGAACGAAAACTTCCCCGGCATTCAGGTCAAGGCTTTCACCGCCGCCGAGATCGAGCACCTCTCGAAAATCAGCAAGAAGCCCACCCTCGAGGTGCTGCGCGAGCTTAAGGAGGCCGGCCTGGTAGCCCTGCCGGGCGGCGGGGCAGAGATCTTCGCCGAGCGGGTGCGCAAGCAGATCGCCAAAAACAAGGTCAAGGCCGAAAAGTGGCTGCAAATCCACCGGGAAGCCCACAGCCTGGGCCTGCGCACCAACGCCACCATGCTGTATGGGCACATCGAGACCCTGGAAGAACGCCTCGACCACATGGATCGGCTGCGCCGTCTGCAGGACGAGACCGGTGGCTTTTATAGCTTTATCCCCCTGGCCTTTCAGCCCGACGCCAACGCCCTGGCCTTCAACCTGGGCAAGACCGAGTTCACCACCGGCCTCGACGACCTGCGCAACCTGGCGGTGGCCCGGCTTTACCTGGACAACTTCGACCACATCAAGGGCTACTGGGTGATGATCTCCTCTGACCTGGTGCAGGTCTCGCTGGACTGGGGGGTCTCGGACATCGACGGCACCATCATTGAGGAACACATCGCCCATGCCGCGGGGGCTACCTCGCCGCTGGGGCTCTCCCGCCAGAAGATGGTGCAGCTCATCCAGGCCGCCGGGCGGATACCGGTAGAACGGGATGCGCTCTACAACGAGCTGCGCGTCTTCGAGGCGCCCATTGCCAGCGGAAACCGAGCCCCCCGGGCGGCCGCCCACTAGGCCCCCGACCTCAACACCGCTATGTACATCCTGGGTGTTCCCCGTTACGCCAACACCGCGCCGCTCTATCACTTTCTAGAGGAAGGGGATGGCGTAGCTTTTCGCTACGGCGTACCCACCGAGCTCAACCGCTGGCTACTGGAGGGCACAGTGGACCTGAGCCTGGTCTCGTCGTACTTTTACCTCGAGCACGCCCACCAGCTACGCCCCCTGCCCGACTTTAGCGTGGCCGACCTGGGGCCGGTGTATTCGGTCAATTTATTTCACCGCATCCCCTGGAAAGATCTAAAACGCATTGCCCTGACCATCGAAAGCGCCACCTCGGTGCGGCTTTTGCAGTACCTGCTCGAGGCCGATGGCATCCAGGCCCAGTACACCCCGGCGCAGGGGGGCCTGGAGCTGCTGGAGCAGTACGACGCTGTGCTCCTGATCGGCGACCGGGCCATCACCACCTACTACGGCCTGCTTTCTGTCATCCCCGAGTCGGTGCACCAGGTTCCCAACCAGATCGAAGGCATCCGCATCACCGACCTGTCGATGAAATGGTTCGAGCGAACCCGGCTGCCCTTTGTGTTTGGGGTCTGGGCCACCCGCAACAATGCCCCACCCCCCCCTGAGGTTGTCCGCCGGCTGCGGGCTGCTCGCTCACTGGGGCTGGGCAACCTGGCCGCTGTGGCCGGTACCGAGGCCCAGCGTCTGGGCGTGCCTGAACGGCTGATGCAGCACTACTTGTGGAACTTCCGCTACCACCTCGAGGCCCCCGACCGGCTTGGCTTACAAACCTTTGCTCAAGCGGTAGGTCTGCCTTATCCCGACGACTACTGGGAGGTGTAAAGCGGCAGTTGTGGCCTTTGTAACCTAATGCAGCAGAATCCCGACTAAACTACTATACATTCTTGGATACAAGACCTATACTCTTATTGCGAGTGATTCGCATTAAGAGTTCTAGGCCAAGCGAATACAACAAGGGGAACAAGCATGGTAAATCAACTGGAAATCCGCAACCTGCATGCCAGAATCGTAGACGGCGAGACCATTCTGAACGGGGTTAATCTGGTGCTGCCCAAGGGCCAGGTACACGCCATCATGGGGCCCAATGGGGCTGGCAAAAGCACCCTGGGCAAGATTATCGCCGGTGACCCCAGCTATGAGATAATCAAGGGCGACATCCTGATGGACGGGGAGAGCATCCTCGAGATGGAAGCCGACGAGCGCGCCCGCAAGGGGTTGTTCCTGGCCTTCCAGTACCCGGTGGAGGTTCCGGGGGTTTCCAACGCCAACTTTTTGCGCCTGGCCCTGCAGGCCAAAAAGGGCGGCGAAGTCAATATGATGGAGTTCTACGGCAAGCTGCAAAAGGCCCTGGAGACCCTCGAGTGGGACGAGAGCATCCTGACCCGCTACCTCAACGACGGCTTCTCCGGGGGCGAGAAGAAGCGCAACGAGATCATGCACATGATGGTGCTGGAGCCCACCTACGCCATCATGGACGAGACCGACTCCGGCCTGGACATTGACGCCTTGAAGGTAGTGGCCAAGGGGGTCAACGCCATGCGCGGCCCCAACTTTGGCGCGCTCCTGATCACCCACTACCAGCGCCTGCTCAACTACATCGTGCCGGATATGGTGCACGTGATGATCGATGGCCGCATCGTAACCTCGGGTGGCCCCGAGCTGGCTATGAAGCTCGAGGAGCAGGGCTACGACTGGGTCAAAGAGCTGGCCGTGTCGAACTGATGGCGCGGGTTGCCCTGCCAGAACCCGAAGCGCAAAGGAGCCAGTATGTCCGATAACATCCTGATCGAAGACATTGGGAATGAATACAAGTACGGCTTTGTAGACGAGGTAAAGCCGGTCTGGAAAGCCGAAAAAGGCCTCAACCGGCGGGTGGTGGAGGCCATCAGCTACCACAAAGACGAGCCGGCCTGGATGCTCGAGTTCCGCCTCAAAGCCCTGGAAATCTACCAGTCCAAGCCCGTTCCAACCTGGGGCGCCGACCTCTCGGGCCTCAACATGGACGAGATCTACTTCTACGCCAAGCCCACCGAGAAACGCGACGCGCGCAGCTGGGACGAGGTGCCCGAGGAGATCCGCCGCACCTACGAGAAGCTGGGCATTCCCGAGGCCGAGCGCAAGGTGCTGGCCGGGGTGGGCGCACAGTACGACTCGGAGATGGTCTACCACCAGGTTAAAGAAGAACTCCAGCGCCTGGGCGTGATCTTCGTCTCCATCGAGGAGGGGCTCAAGCACCACGAAGACCTCTTCCGGGAGTACTTCGCCACGGTCATTCCGCCCGAAGACAACAAGTACGCCGCCCTCAACTCGGCGGTCTGGTCGGGTGGGAGCTTTGTGTATGTGCCCAAGGGGGTCAAGGTAGACCTGCCCTTGCAGGCCTACTTCCGGGTCAACACCGCCGAGCTGGGCCAGTTCGAGCGCACCATCATCGTGGTGGACGAAGGGGCCGAGGTGCACTACATCGAGGGCTGCACCGCCCCTACCTACACCACCGACTCCTTCCACTCGGGTGTGATTGAGATTGTGGTGAACCAGGGGGCCAAGAGCCGCTACACCACCATCCAGAACTGGTCGCACAACATGTACAACCTGGTCACCCAGCGGGCTTTGGTGAAGAAGGATGCCTACCACATGTGGCTGGACGGCAACCTGGGCTCCAAGGTGACCATGAAGTACCCCAGCAGCTATCTGGTGGAGGAAGGGGCCCGCTCGGACATCCTCTCCATCGCCTTTGCCAACACCGGCCAGCACCAGGACGCCGGCGGCAAGCTGATTTTCGCAGCCTCCCACACCGGCGGCTCCATCGTCTCTAAGAGCATCTCCAAAGGCTCGGGGCGCAGCAGCTACCGGGGCCTGATTAAGGTGTACGAGGGGGCCAAGCACGTCAAGGTGAACGTGGAGTGCGACGCGCTCTTGATTAACGAGGAGGCGCGCACCGACACCTACCCCTACATGGAGATTGAGGACGACACCGCCACCGTGGGCCACGAGGCCACGGTGAGCCGCCTCAACGACGAGCAGATCTTCTACCTGCAAAGCCGGGGCCTGCCCGAGGACGAGGCCGCGGCCCTGATTGTGCGCGGGTTCATCGAGCCGGTGGCCAAGGAGCTGCCCCTCGAGTACGCCGTCGAGCTGAACCGGCTGATCGAGCTCGAGATGGAAGGATCGGTGGGCTAGTATGGAACTCACCTCGAGCCTTTCCCGCGACCTCGTTTTAGAGGTCTCCAAAAAACTCAACGAGCCCCAGTGGCTCCAGACCAAGCGGCTGGAGGCCTGGGAGACCTTCGTCAAGCTGCCCTACCCCACCACCCGCACCGAGGAGTGGAAGTACACCGACATCACCGAGGTACCCTTCGAGGAGCTGCCGCTCGAGCTACCCAGGGGCGGCGTAAGCGAGATTCCTCAGGCCGTCCAAGACCGCCTGGCCCAGGCCCAGCTCTCGGGCTACGCGGTGTTCGTGGGGGCCGACCTGGTACACGTGGAGCTACCGGAGGAGTACCGGCAGCAGGGCGTTATCTTCACCAGCCTGCACCAGGCCATCGCCCAGCACCCCGAGCTGGTGGAGGCCAACCTCTTCAAGGCCGTCAACTGGCACGACCTGGTCGGCACTCAGAAGAACCGCCCCGAGAACTCCAAAATCCCCGCCCTCAACGCGGCCCTCTTCACCCACGGGGTGTTTTTGTACATCCCCAAGAACGTGGAGTTCAGCAAGCCCATCGGCGTGTTCAAGTACCTGGAAGGCGGTAGGCTTTCCGGCTCACGCACCCTGATTGTGGGCGACGTGAACAGCCAGGCCGTCTACATCGAGGAGTACATCTCGCCGGCCAAGGTAGCCCCTTCGGTGAACACCTCCTCCACCGAGATTATCGTGGGCAACGGGGCCAAGGTGCGCCACGCCCACATCCAGCTTCTGGGCCAGGGCTTCTACCACTTCCACCGCCAGCGGGCCCACCTCCAGCGCGACGCCGCCCTCAACGACCTGGTGGTGAACATGGGCTCCTCCATCAGCCGGGCCGAGGTGCAGTCGGAGATGCTGGGGCCGGGCTCGTCCTCGGAGATGCTGGGCCTGTACTTCACCACCGGCCAGGAGCACGTGGATCACTACACCCTCCAGCACCACGTGGCCGACCACGCCTACTCCGACGTGCTCTACAAGGGCGCGGCCAAAGACCAGAGTCGCACGGTGTACGCGGGCCTGATCAAGGTGGAGCAGGGGGCCCAGAAAACCGACGCCTACCAGACCAACCGCAACCTGCTCCTATCCGCAGATGCCCGCAGCGACAGCGTGCCGCAGCTCGAGATCGGGGCCAACGACGTGAAGTGCTCCCACGGCTCCTCCACCGCGCCGGTGGCCCCCGAGGAGCTGTTCTACCTGATGAGCCGGGGCCTGCCGCGCCACATGGCCCAGCAGATTCTGGTCAAGGGCCACATGACCGATGTGCTCACCCGCATCCCCATCGAGCCCTTGCGGCAGTACATCGAGAGCATCATCGAGGAGAAGGTGCGGGTCTGAGTGCGCTTCCCGTGGGAGCCCCAGGGTGGGGAAAACCCGTGATAGAAGCTGTCTTTAGACCTCAATAAGCTTATGTGGATTCCCGTCGCCAAGCTCGAGGAGTTCCAGAATGGCCGCCTGGTGGTGCGGGTGGAGGGCGAGAAAACCCCAGTGCTGCTCATCCACGCCGGCGAGGAAATTTTCGCCATCTCGGACATCTGCACCCACGACAAAAACCCGCTCTCCGATGGCCCTGTAGAAGGCGAGACCATCCGCTGCACCCGCCACGGGGCTAAGTTCAACCTGCGCACCGGCAAGGCCACCCTGCCCGCACCCCGTCCGGTGAAGGCCTACAAGGCCCGGCTGGAGGACGGGCAGGTCTGGCTCGAGGTGTGATACCAGATTCGAGCAGTTCGTCGCTAATCGGCGACGAACTGCTCTGCTTTATAGCAGCTTCTCTCCTTTTTGCCGCTGCTCGGGCCAGCGGAGGCCGCTGCGACCTCGAGGTTCCTGAGGCAAAAGCAAGCTCGGAAAAGCACTTCTCACGCTGGAAGTCTGTCCTTCTCGCCGAGGCCACTCTAGATTAATGTTAACTGTTTCTTGGCCCTACTGTGCGCAGTAATGGCATTAATTGCATTGGGCGTAACGAGACGTAACGGTCAAATTTGAACTTGACATGGGAAAGGGGTGGCTATCTTTAATTTGGACTTTACGGATGGACTGGCTCGAGCCAGCACCACAAGGTCAGGTTAGGAGTAAGTCATGCTCTCAAGCCCGTCTTCGTCACACAGTGAAGGAATCCTGATTCTGGATTCGCGCAATATGCCCGGTACCACACTGCGGTATCAGGGCTCTTTTAGTGTGTGGAACAGGCTTTATAAAGTGGGGCATTTTTATCTCGACTTGTCCCTCAAGGGCGATGAAAGCGGTGCCTTCTTGGTTGGGCAGGTGATTTGCGAGACCCAAAAGCCATCATCCTGGCAGATAACCCTCCATGGCCCCAGCCAGCACTACAGCAGCCCTGTCAGTGAATATGGAAGCTTCCGGATAAAGGTTGCAGAAAAGGGCGAGTACGACCTCGAGCTTGCCCTGGGCCATGAAACCTTCTGGGTACGGGGCTTGGATATATCGTAGCTGCGGAAACACCGCCCTGGATCAGCGTTTTATCTGAGCACTACCCAGTTTAGCCAGCTTTTGGTATTCGTTCTGGTACTTTTTTTTACGTGTGCGTGGGGGCTGGGTCGATTGGCGGACAATAAGGGTAGGCTCAAAGCGCCGGGCTCGAGGGCTGCCCCTGTAGCCCCGGATGCGATCGAGCAACAGGCGGGCGGCCTCGGCCCCCATGGCATCGATGGGCTGGGCCAGGGTCGAGAGACCCCGGGCTTCGGTCCAGGGGTGCCCATCGAAGCCCAGCAAGCGCACCTCCTCACCGACCTCGAGCCCCTGCCGCTCGGCCTCCTCCAGCACCCCCAAGGCCAATAGGTCGGCCCCGGCAAAGATGTTGTAAGGGGGCTTGGACTGCCGCATAAAGTGCTGCAGGGCCAGCCGCCCGCCCTCGGCCGAGAACCGCGAGATAAACACGTGGTTATCGGGCAGTTTCCGCCCAGCCTGCTCGAGTCCTTCTCGGAACCCCGCAACCCGCTCCTGCCCCACGGTATTGCGCATCAACTCGTCGAGCTCTTCTTGCATCTGGATGGCAAACATCTCACCGGGAAACTGGGCCAGGTGCTGGGCTGCCATCTGCCCGCCCAGACGGTTGTCCACGTAGGCTGAGTCGTAGCGAGGACTGTAGGCATCCACCAGCACCACGGGCCGCTCGGTAGGAAATTTCTGGTCGGGCAACAGGTGGGCCAGGCCCTGCGAGGCCACCAACAGTCCGTCGGTCTGGTAGGCCAGCGAGCGGCTTTCCAAATAGCGCTGTAACCGTTGCGGCGAGAAGATAGGGAACAGCGCAATTTCGTAGCGCTCTTCACTCAACACCTGCTCGATGCCCTCGAGCAGTCGGTTGTAAAACTCGGTGGAGATTACCGGGAGGATGAGCGAGATGGTGTAGCTGCGCCCCCCCGCCACCCGCCGGGCATGGGGGTTGGGGCTGTACCCCAGGCTGGACATTGCGGCCAGCACGCGTTCGCGGGTCTCCGGTCGTACCGAGGGGTGGTTGTTGAGCACCCGGCTTACCGTTCCGATTCCAACCTTGGCTAGGTGAGCAACTTCGTGGATGGTAGGTTTGCGTTTGGCCACGTGGGTTTCCTCTTTTGCGTGGAAGCGTTTTCGTTTCGTAAGCCAAACATAGTCTATCACACAATCTGTACCATTAAGCAGGCTCCCACACCCATAGTACTGCCCAAAAGCAAGGGAAGGCTTAGGGTTACGCCCTGTCAGCAAAAAAGCCTGTCGCGATAGCATGGGGGTAGATTATGGACTTTCTATGGGTGGTGGTGGCCTATCTGGTAGGTTCACTAACTTTTGGACAGATTGCAGGGGTGATCAAAGGGTTCAACCTGGCCGACCGGGATACACCCGGTGCTAGCGGCACTTTTCGCCAACTGGGAGCCCGGTGGGGGGTTGCGGTGGCGCTGGCCGATGTGCTCAAAGGGGTTTTGGTGGCCTACCTGAGCCAGTTTGGTCAGGGGCCCTGGAGCGTGGTTTTGATGGGTGTGGCCGTGGTGGCGGGCCATAACTGGCCGATCTTTTTTGGTTTTCGCGGAGGGGGTGGAATTGCCCCAACCCTGGGTTTTTTTGGCTTTCTGTACCCCACCATCACCTTTATTGCGGCAGCGATCGGCCTGGGGGTCGCAGGCCTCTACTGGCAACTCTATTGGAAACGTCACCGACAAAGCTGGTATCCCTTCCCGGTAGGCGCCTTGGTTGGCTATATTTATGCACTCATCGCCTTTTGGCCCACCGGCATAGGGTTCTGGGCCTTTCTGGGGGTGAGTGGGGTGGTGGCGCTACGGGGTTTGCGCATGGTCAGAAATGGACGATGAGCAGCCCAAAAGGTTTGTTGTGCTCGAGCAGGCCAGGACACTTCCCTTGCTAAACTGAGGTTTGTGCGGATTGTATACGCCGAGAACCTCGAGTACACCCTGGGGGCCCGCGACCTGCTGGCGGGGGTAAACCTGGAATTGCGCCACGGCGACCGGCTGGCCCTGGTAGGGGCCAACGGCTCGGGCAAGACCACCCTCATGCGCCTGCTGGTGGGGGCGCTGGAGCCCACCGCAGGCCGGATTCACCGGAGTGAGGGGGTGCATCTGGAGCTTTTGGCCCAAGACCCCCAGTACGGCCCCGCCGACACCGTGGAATCGGTGCTCAAGCGGGGGTTTGCTCGGGTACAGGCCATGGAGGCCGGGCTGGCCCAATTGGAAACCCATCTGGCCGACCCTGGCATCTACCACCGCTGGGAGGCGCTGCACGAGCGTTATCAGGCCATTGGCGGCTATCAGCAACGGGCCCGCTACGAGGCGGTTCTCAAGGGTTTGCGCTTCGAGGGGCGTGAGCAGGAGAAGGCCAGCGTACTCTCGGGGGGCGAGGCCCGTCGCCTGGCCCTGGGGGCCCTGCTGCTCTCGGGGGCGGATGCGCTATTGCTGGACGAGCCGACCAACCACCTCGACCTCGAGATGACGGCCTGGCTGGTGGGTTTCTTGCAATCCTACGGCGGCGCCATTCTGACCGTCTCGCACGACCGGCGCTTCCTCGACCAGGTAACCCAGCGGGTGGCCTGGCTGCGCCGCGGGCAGATCCGGCTCTACGAGGGCAACTACTCGGCCTTTCGCCGCGAGCGGGCGCTTCAGGAAGAGCAGGAAGCCCGCGAATACGCCAACTGGCTCAAGGAGAAGGAGCGGCGCGAGGGCATTCTGGAGCAGGCCCAGCGCTGGGCCCACAGCAGCGCCAAGCACGCCCGGCGCCTGCACAGCCTGGAAGCCCGTATGGCCCAGTTCATGGAGGAAGCGGTGCAGGCGCCCGAGGCCGACGACCCCAGCCTGCGGATTCACTTCCCCCTGGAGAAGGAAGCCACCGCCGAGCGGGTGCTCGAGGGCTGGGAGTTACACAAAACCCTGGGGGGCCGCCCACTGTTTCAGATACCCCACCTGCTGGTGCGCAAGGGCGAGCGCATCGCCCTAATTGGCCCCAACGGGGCCGGCAAGACCACCCTGCTCAGGGTGCTGCTGGGCCTGCTGCCCTCCGACCATCCGGCGGGGCGGGTCAAAACCGGGCCGGGGGTGCGGGTGGGCTACTACGACCAGAAGCTCTCCGGCTTCGACCCCGAGCTCACCCTGTTCGAGACCCTTTACCGGATGCTGGGCGAGAAGGCCCATGCCGCGCTGGGGGCCTGGATGTTTCCCTACGAGGCCCAGTTCAAGCAGGTCAAGCACCTTTCGGGTGGGGAGCGGGCCCGGCTGGCCCTGCTCGCGCTTTCGTTGCAGCAGGCCAGTCTGCTGGTTCTGGACGAGCCCACCAACCACCTCGACCTCGAGACCGTGGAGGCCCTCGAGCAGGCTCTGCTGGACTACCCCGGTACGCTGCTGCTGGTCTCGCACGACCTGGCCTTCCTCGACCGACTGGCTACCCGCACCTGGCACGTCCATAACGGGCAGTTCGCCGACTACCCGGCCCCGCCCGGCGAGTATCTGGAACGCCGGAATGTGCGCATAGCGCCCGAGAAAAGCCCCGACCCCAAGCCCCAGAACCCCACCGCCAGGCCTGGCAGGGTTAAGGGCCGCTGGCACCTCGAGCGCGAGAAAGAACGGCTGGAAGCCGAGATAGCCGGGCTCGAGGCCCAGCTTCAAGCCGTGCTGGCCCAGGCCAACCAGCCCGGCCTGCACCACCTCGAGTACGCCCGGATTGCCGAGGAACAGCACCGACTCCAAGCCCTGCTCGAGCAGGCCTTCGCCCGCTGGGCCGAGGTCTCAGAGCGACTGGAAGCCCTGTAAGGGCGCCGTCACCCCCCACCCGATTGTCCTAGCACAATCCGGCAACTTGTACCTTTTCCCGGCTGGAGCCCTCTGCATATAATGCCCTCCATCACCAAGGAGGTTGCATGGGGGTGCGGGTCAAGCTGCGGCATGACAAACATATGGCTTTGTATCGCCATATTGCTGAGGAGTTCCGCACCCGCATCGCCAAGGGCGAGCTACCCCCCGGCACCCGGCTGCCCACGGTGCGGGCCCTGGCCCGTGAGGTAGGCACCACCCGCCTTACCGTGCACAACGCCTACCGCGAGCTACAGTCCGACGGGCTGATCGAGTCGGTGGTGGGGCGGGGCACCTTTGTGAGCCCGCAAGCCCGGCCTGCCGTCCCGCTCAGCTTCGGCGAGCGGCTGGAGCCCGACTCGGTGCTCTCCGACCTGCACCGCCTGCAACACGCCCGGGTGTTGCACAACCTGGCCTTAGCCACCGCCGACCCTGCTTTGTTCCCGTATGCGGCGTTCTGGGCCTGCCTGGATAGCCTGAAACCCCTGGCCCAGGAGGTTTTTGGCTACGGCTCCCTGATGGGCGAGCCCGAACTCCGGGTGGCTATTAGCGAGCTGCTGGAGCAGCGGGGCATCGGGGCCGACCCCAAGGAGGTGCTGGTCACAGTAGGGGGTCTGCAGGGACTGGCCCTGGTCTGCCGGGCCCTGGCCGAACCGGGCGAGGAGGTGCTGCTGGAAGAGCCCACCTACCTGGGCCTGCTGGGCATCCTCAAGCAGTTTCGCCTCAAGCCCCTGCCGGTGCCCCTGAACCCCGAAGGCCCCCGGCTCGAGGTGCTCGAGGCCCTGCTCAAGCGCCACCGCCCGCGCTTTTACTACACCATCCCCAGCTACCACAACCCCACCGGGCTGCGCTTCCAGGAGGGGCGGCTACAGGGTTTGCTCGAGCTGGCCCGCACCTACGGCTTCACCCTGGTCGAAGACGACACCCTGGGCCTCTTGTCCTACGAGAAAACCCCGCCCACCCCGCTCCTGGCCCTGGCCCAGCGGATGGGCCTGGAGGCCCAGGTAGTACACCTGGCCAGCCTCTCCAAGGTGCTGATGCCGGGCCTGCGCATCGGCTACCTGGTCGCCGCGCCGGCTTTGCTCGAGCGCTTCCTCCCCCTGCACAACGTTTCTGACATCACCGGCCCCCCACCCCTCCTGCAGCGGGCCACCGCCCGCTTCATCCGCCAGGGCGGCCTGAAACAGCACCTCAAGCAGGTACTGCCTCTGTATCAGAAGCGGCGGGATACCCTCTTGCAGTCCCTGCGCCGCTACATGCCCAAAGGGGTGGAGTGGAGCCGTCCGGAGGGGGGCTTCTCCTGCTGGGTGAGCCTGCCCCGGCTTTTTTCCAACCTGGAGTTGCATCACCAGGCCCTGGCCCAGGGGGTGGCCATTACCCCCGGCGAGGCTTTTTTAGTGCAGACCGACGAGACCATGCACTTCCGGCTGTGCTTTGGGGCCCAGACTGCCGAGGGCCTGGAGGAGGGGGTGAAAGAACTGGCCAAACTGATCCGTGCGCGGGTTGCACAAGAACCGGCTTGAAACGAGCGGATGGGAGGTAGCTCTGTTATGGAAAACAAACCCAAAGCGGTGCGCGGGGCGCACTACGTAGACGTAGACAACACCTATCTAGAGAAGCGGCGCTTGCGCAAGAGCGCGGGCTGGGTGCTTTTGTGGGG
>FWPU01002981.1_pt1 | contig 28852 bp, 28 predicted proteins | sample 2228361 | NCBI WGS metagenome assembly FWPU01 (sample SAMEA103939777, study PRJEB20133) | metagenome | reverse complement strand
CGTCCGGCTCGTATGCCCAATGGCACGGGCTCAGAACCCCGGTGGCTGGCAGGGCCAGCCCGGCCAGAAGGTGGCGGATGATCCCCTCCCGATCGATCGCATGGGCAATGGCCCTTCGCACAGCGACGGACGCCAGAACCGGGTCCCGGAGGTTGAATCCCAGATAGGAGTAGCTCGTGCTCTGGCCCTTCAAAACCCGAAATCGGCCGTCCCGTTCGAGCAGAGGAAGGACTTCCGGTTGAAAATCGTTTTGAATGAGATGGATCGAGCCCTTTCGGAGTTCCAGGACCCGCACGGTGCTGTCCGGCACGATCTTGAAGCGCACCTCCCGCAGATCCGGCGCTCCTCCCTCGCAGTGTGCAAAGGCACCCAGGCGAACCTCCCTGCCGGGATCCCAGGCAAGCAGTCGAAAGGGGCCGCACCCGACCAGACCCGAAGCGCCGCCTTCCATCCGCTCCCGCCCACCCGGTTCTGGAACCACCCCCACGTCGAGACGGACCGGAAGGGAGGCGTCCGGCTCGGACAGCCGCACCACAACGGTGGCCGGATCCGGACATTCGACAGAGGCGATCGTTTCAAAGTTCCCTCTGAGAGGCGAACCCAGGGCCGGGTCCAGAATGGTCTCCAGCGTGTAGCAGACATCGCGGGCATCCAGGAGCGTTCCGTCGTGAAACCGCACGCCCCCGTGCAGATGAAACCGATAGGTTACGGCATCCGGCTGCTCCCAGGATTTTACGAGGTCCGGCACCACCTCCCCGGACTCGGTCTTTCGGAAAAGCCCTCGAAAGACAAGCTGCTGGATCCTCGAAGATCCGGCGTCCGTCCCGATCCTGGGGTCGAGGTGAACAGGGCTGCTCTCCAGCCCTACGACGAGCACCTTCTGGCCGAGAAGGTCCACCTCCCCCTTGCATCCCGTCGCCGTCGAGAAAAGCACGGCCAGACACAAGGCGCGCCCGACACCACGCCGTCGTAGCAAGAAGCCATTCCTCCGTGTCAGAAGATTTCAGACGATTATGGCAGCGTCCCGGGGCCAGTCAACGCAAGAGGTTTGCCCGCGCGGGTCCGGCCGGGTCCGTTGAAAGGCCCCAACGAAGAGGGTAAAGTGATTTCAGAACCGGCCCATTCAGAACGACATCCCGGGTCGCCCCGATTCCGGATTTCTCTTTTCCCAGGGACTCCCTTCCATGGAACTCGTCCTGTTCTATTTCACTCTCGGTCTTTACGGCGCGGCCACTGTCGGCTACCTGGCACACCTCATCTGGCTGGACCAGCCTGTCTGGAAAGCTTCCAGATGGCTTCTGTTTGCCGGCTTCCTCTGCCAAAGCGCGGGCTTTGTCCTGCGCGCCTTCGAGGCCGGCTACACGCCGGTGACGACCCGCTTCGAAGCCATGACTTTTTTTGCCTGGCTCCTTGTCGGAACCTACCTTCTTGTTCAGCTCAGGAACACCCTGCCGGTTGTCGGCGCTTTTGTGGCGCCCCTGGCCCTGGTACTGCTCATCCTGGCGAGCTTTCGAGACATGAAGGTTGCTCCCCTGGCCGGCCTTCTCGACAGCCCGTGGCTTCCCTTCCACGTCTGGTTCGCCTTCCTGGGAGACGCTCTTCTCGGTCTGTCCGCCTGCTTCGCGGCCATGTACCTCATCCAGGAGCGCCAGCTCAAGAGGAAGAAAATCCACAGGCTCTACTACCGCCTGCCCTCCCTCGAAGTTCTCGACAGGTTGAGCTATCGGTGCGTCAGCCTCGGGTTTCCGGCCCTGACGATCGGCATGCTCACAGGCGCTCTGTGGCTCAACACCGTTCAGGGCGCATACCTCGACTGGAAGGACGGCAGGCAGACCGCCACGCTGCTCACGTGGTTCCTTTACGCCGGACTTCTGCACGGCAGGCTAACCGTAGGATGGCGAGGTCGCAGGGTCGCCTGGCTCAACGTCATCGGTTTTCTCGTCATCCTTGTCACGTTTCTCCATCTGGCCCATTTCGCCCGTTAGGCCCCGGGGGCCCGGACATCATCCATGGACATCCTTTGCATCGGCCTCAACCACGAAACCGCCCCTGTGGCGGTGCGAGAACGCCTCGCGCTAACCCCGGAACTGCAAGCCGCGGCCCTGCAGAAGCTCAAGGCCGCACCCGGGGTCCGCGAAGCATTCGTCCTGTCCACCTGCAACCGCGTGGAGTTCTATCTCGTGGCGGCCAATCTTCACGACGCAACCCGGGCCGTCGATGCCCTCCTCGTCGAAGACCTCAACCTGGCCCTCAAGGATTCCAAACCCTTCCTGTACCGCCACCGCCTTGCCGACGCCGTGGCCCACCTGTTTCGCGTCGTCTCCGGCATGGACTCCATGGTCCTCGGAGAGCCACAGATCGCGGGCCAGGTCAAGGAAGCCTATCGGGAGGCTCTCCGGCAGAAGGCGGTCTCCTCGATTTTCAACCGCCTTCTCCACAAGAGCTTTTCCTGCTCCAAGCGAGTCCGGGCCGAGACCGAGCTCGGCAGCCGTGCCGTATCGGTAAGCTCCGTGGCCGTGGAACTGGCCAGGAAGATCTTTGGCGACCTCGGCGGCCGCACCGTGATGCTCCTCGGAGCCGGGGAGATGGCCGAACTGGCAGCGCGCCACATGGTCGGCCAGGGGATCGCCGCCCTGCTTGTGGCAAGCCGCACCCTGGAAAACGCCAGGCGCCTGGCCGAACGGTTCCGCGGCGTGGCCGTGCCCCTGGAAGATATCGACCGCCACCTTCCCCGAGTGGACATTCTCATCTGCTCCACCGCCGCGCCCGAGTTCGTGCTCGACACACGGCGCCTCCAGGCCTGTCTTCGCCAGCGCAAGAGGGAGCCGATCTTCCTGATCGATATCTCGGTGCCGCGCAACATTGATCCCAAGGTAAACGAGCTCGACAACGTCTATCTCTACGACATGGACGACCTTCAGAAAGTTCTTCAGGCGAACCTGGAAGAGCGAAAAAAGGAACTCAGGCGGGCAGAATCCATCGTCCAGGAAGAAGTCCGCCAGTTTGTCGCCTGGCTGCACACCCTCGATCTGGTTCCCACCATCGTGGCCCTGAGAAACCGCGCCGAGGCGATCCGCAAGGAGGAGCTCAAGGAGGCCGTCTCCCTGGCCAGGCCTCCTCTCACTCCGGATCAAAGGGCCACCCTGGAAGCCATGAGCCAGGCCATCGTGAACAAGCTCCTGCACGAACCCATCACGCAGATCAAGGAAGCGGAAAAGACGGGCGAAGCTTTGTCCCTGGCCGAAGCCCTCCGGCGGCTTTTTTCGCTCAAGATCGAGGGAGGAGCCTCCTCGTGAGAACGGTCCTGAGAATCGGCACCCGGCGCAGCCCCCTCGCAGTCTGGCAGGCCGAGCACGTCCGGGCCCGACTCGAGGCCGCCCATCCCGGGCTCCGGTGCTCCCTCGTGCGCATCGTCACTCAGGGCGACAGGATCGTGGACAGGCCCCTCGCCCAGGTGGGCGGCAAGGGCCTTTTCGTCAAGGAGATCGAAAGCGCCCTGCTCGAAGGCCGCATCGATCTGGCTGTCCACAGCATGAAGGACCTTCCGGCCGACCTGCCTCCGGGCCTCCGGATCGGCGCCATTCCGGAGCGAGAGGACCCCCGTGACGCCCTGGTGTGCAGGGAGGCCGACCGAAAGCTGGCCTCCATCCCGCCGGGCGCCCGGCTCGGCACGAGCAGTCTGAGGAGGGCGGCGCAGATCCGCTTCCACAGACCGGATCTGGCCGTCGAACCCGCCAGGGGGAACGTCGAAACCCGCATCCGCCGCCTCGACGAAGGACGATTCGACGCCATCCTGCTGGCTGTCGCCGGGCTCAAGCGTCTCGGCCTCCACGACCGGATCAGCGAGATCCTCGACCCTGACCTCTGCCTCCCGGCCGTGGGCCAGGGCGTTCTGGCTCTCGAAATCCGGGAGGACGACTCCGAGGCCGCGCGCCTGGTCGCGCCGCTGAACGACCCGGTCACCGAGGCGTGCGCGACTGCGGAGCGCGGTTTTCTTGCCTCCATGGGAGGCAGTTGTCAGATCCCCATCGGAGCCCTGGCCCGCATGGACCGAGAAACTCTCGCCCTTACGGGCCTCGTGGCAGACGTCGACGGCTCCCAGTGCGTTCGCATGACCCTGAAAGGGCCGCCGGAACAGGCCGCGGCGCTCGGCTGCACCCTGGCAGACCGGATCCGCGCGGCAGGCGGCGAGGGCATTCTGCAGAGCATCGCCCGGAGGTTGTCCGCCCGACCATGACCGAGACCTGTCGACTTCACGGCATGAGAGTACTGGTGACCCGCCAGGCTTCCCAGGTCGCAGAGCTCGCCGGCCGTCTGGAGCGGGCCGGAGCGCTTCCGGTGGCCTGTCCGCTGATCGCCTTCTGCCCGCCCGGGGACTGGTCACGCACGGATTCGGCGATTGCCCGGATCCGCACGTTTGACGGCCTCGTCTTCACGAGCGCCAACGCCGTCCGGTTCTTTTTCTCCCGGGCGCAGCAGCACCCAGGGGCCCTCGAGGATCTCTCCCGGATTCCCTGCTACGCCGTGGGCCCTGCCACGGCCAAAGCTCTCTACAGCAGGGGCCTTTCGGTACGCTCTGTTCCCGAGCGCTTCCAGGCCGAGGGGCTCTGCGAGATCCTCCGAGAGGAAGACCTCAAGGGAAAACGGTTCCTCCTTCCGCGGGCCCGGGAGGGTCGGGACGTGCTGCCCGCCTTCTTTCGAGAACAGGGCGCATCCCTGGAAATCCTTGTCGTGTACGAAACCCGGGCCGCCGTGGAAAACCGGGAGCGGCTCCGCGGCCTTCTTTCCGCGCGCGCGTTCGACTGCGCCACATTCACGTCCCCCTCTTCGGTCAGGGCCTATGCGGAGTTCGCCTCGCCCAGCCCTCCACGCCTGCCATGGCGAGAGATCCCGGCAGCCTGCATCGGCGAGGTCACAGCCGAAGCCGCCAGGTCCCTCGGCATCCAAACCGTCTTCGCAGCCTCCACGTCCACCCTGGACGGCCTGGTGGAGGCCCTGGTGCTCTGCTGGGAGAATGCCCTGCACCCGGCTCCCGGCCCTGGAGGCCCGTCCGGCCCGAACAGAGCGGGCTGATCCCGAAACTCCCTCGAGGAGGTTGCCATGCCCTACCCGCAAGAACGACTTCGAAGGCTCCGCAGAACCGAATCGCTGCGGCGGCTGGTGCGCGAGACCACCCTGACCCGCAGCGACCTCGTGTATCCCCTCTTCGTCGTCGAAGGCCGGGGGATCCGCCAGGAGATTTCCTCCCTGCCAGGGCTGTACCGCTTTTCCCCGGACCGCCTGGGCCCTGAGGCCGACGAAATCCAGGGCCTTGGAGTTCCGGCGGTCCTTCTGTTCGGCATCCCCAGGCACAAGGATCCTCGGGGAACCTCGGCCTGGAACAAGAACGGGCCCGTCCAGAAGGCCATCCGCTTCCTCAAGGCCCGGTCGCCGGAACTCATCGTGATGACCGACGTCTGCCTCTGCGAGTACACCTCCCATGGCCACTGCGGCATCGTCCAGGGCGCCGAGGTTCTCAACGATCCCACCCTCGAGGCTCTCTGCCGGATGGCCCTTTCCCACGCAGAGGCCGGGGCGGATCTCGTCGCTCCCTCGGACATGATGGACGGCCGGATCCGAGCAGTCCGCCAGGCTCTCGACCAGGCAGGGTTCTCCCATGTCCCGATCATGAGCTACGCCGCCAAGTTCGCATCGGCCTTTTACGGGCCCTTCCGGGAAGCGGCCGAGAGCGCACCGGCCTTCGGGGACCGGCGGTCCTACCAGATGGATCCACCCAACCGGAGAGAGGCTGTCCGCGAGGTCCTGCTGGATATCGAGGAAGGAGCCGATATCGTCATGGTCAAGCCCGCCCTTGCCTATCTGGACATCCTGCGGGAAGTGCGAAACGTCTGCCGACATCCCCTGGCGGCGTACAACGTGAGCGGCGAGTACGCCATGGTCAAGGCCGCCGCCGCCCGAGGCTGGATCGACGGCCCCCGGGTCATGATGGAGATTCTCTTGGCCATCAAGCGGGCGGGCGCCGATCTCGTGATAACCTACTTCGCCAAGGAGGCGGCCCGCGCCCTTCGCACGGATTGAGGGAGAACCGAGCATGCTCGAATACAAGGTCGTCGAAGTCCCAGACGTCACGGAGGAAAACCTGGAGAAGGCCCTCAACCACTGGACCCGGGAGGGCTGGCGCTTCGACGGGATGCATTTCGTGGTCCGGGAAACAGCCCGCAGGCCATCCATGGCCTTTCTGCTTTTCGTGAAATCAGGCGAGAACAAGAGCCAGGCCGGAGGCAGACGTGGGAGGGGTTGAGACGGCTCTCGGCCAACTCTTCATCGTGGGCTTCCGCGGCACCGAGCCCGAGCAAGGGCTGCGGGATCTCCTGCGCGGCCTGCGGCCTTCCGGCGTGATCCTGTTCCGAAGGAACCTGTTGGCCCCCGAACAAATTCTCCGGCTCACGACCTTTCTGCAGGAGACGGCCGCCGACGCGCCCCTTTTCATCGCCGTTGACGAGGAAGGCGGCAGAGTGAGCAGGCTTCCAGATCCCTTTACCCGCTTCCCGCCGGCGCGCGTCGTCGGCCGTTCGGCGAGCCCGGAGCTCGCAGCGGCCTGCGCCTCGGTCATGGCCCGCGAAATGCGGGCCGTGGGACTCAATTTCAACTTCGCCCCGGTTCTGGACGTCGACACCCGAGCCGAAAACCCCGTGATCGGGGACCGATCCTTCGGACCGGATCCTGAGATCGTGGCCTCCCTCGGGCTGGCCTTTCTCAAAGGGTTGCGCGGCGAGGGAGTCCTCGGCCTCGTCAAGCACTTTCCCGGCCACGGCGACACCTCGGAGGATTCGCACGTCACTCTTCCGGTGGTCCCTCACGGGATAGAGCGTCTTGAAGCGGTGGAGCTCGCTCCCTACCGGATGCTCTTCCGCCTGCCCGACGGCCCGGAGGCGCTCATGACCGCACACGTTCTCTACCCGGCGCTGGATCCCGAGCGGCCTGCCACATTGAGCCGTCCGATCCTTACAGACTTGCTCCGGCAGCGGTTGGGCTACGGAGGTCTCGTGGTCACGGACGACCTCGAGATGCGCGCCGTGGCCGACAGGGTGGGACCGGAAACCGCAGCCGTCCAGGCGCTCCAGGCAGGGGCGGACCAGTTGCTCTTCTGCCACACGCCCGGCCTGGCGCTCCGATGCCTGCGAGAAGTGGCCCGCGCCCTGGAAAGGGGGCTCCTGTCCGAAGGCGCGATCTCGAAGTCCCTCGAAAAAGTCAGGGCTCTCAAACAAAAGTACGTGGTGCCCGCAGCCGCAACCGGCCTCCAGGCGCCTTCGCTCGACAAGATCGGCTGCGCCGAGCACGCCGAGGTCTCACGCCTGGCTTTTTCCCTTGCCTCTTCCTGCGATGCCCCCCGCGGGAACGGTTGACCCCTGCCGCGAAATCTGTTTTTCTAGGAAACCTTCGTTCGGGTCGCGCAGGTCGCGGTCCCCTGGGCGTTCGGGCAGCAAAGGGCGATCCTTCATGAAGGACTCGGACATTCACGCCGTCATCCGCCTTCTGAGACGGGAGTCGAATCGCTGGCGTGCGCCGGTCGTGACCGAGATCTCGCAGAATCTCAACGCACCTTTTGCCACTCTCGTCTCGACGCTTCTCTCGCTCCGGACCCAGGACCGGACGACCCGCAGCGCCGCGGACCGGCTTCTCCAGAAAGCCGACACGCCCCGAAAGCTGCTCGATCTTTCCGAGAAGGAGATCCGCGAGCTCATCTATCCGGTGGGCTTTTATCGAAAGAAGGCGGCCCTGCTTCGGGAAGTGGCGAAGGAACTCCTGCAGCATCACCGAGGCCGGGTGCCCTCGGACCTGGAGGCCCTCCTGCGGATCCGGGGGGTCGGCCGAAAGACCGCCAACCTCGTGCTGACTCTCGGGTTCGGCAAGCCGGGCATCTGTGTGGACACCCACGTCCACCGCATCTCCAACCGCCTGGGATACGTGAGCACCCGCACGCCCGAGCAGACCGAGTTCGCCCTGCGCGCCAAGCTGCCGCGCAGATATTGGATATCCTACAACGACCTTCTGGTGGCCCATGGACAGAACATCTGCAAGCCCCTCTCTCCCCTCTGCTCGCAGTGTCCGCTCGAACCCTACTGCGGCAAGGTGGGCGTGACCCGGTCAAGATGAGATCCATGAGAAATCGCGTGCTGCCCGGAACGAGGAAGAATCGCTCATTCGCAGGCCGGCCCCGGAGGCCCTTTGGTGACACCAGGCTGTGGCGAGCCCCAGGAGCCCCTGCAGGCAGCGCAAAACGACGACTCTTTCTAATCGTCGCCGCCTGTGTCCTGTCGACCTTCTTGCTCCTTTGCTGGAACCCGGGCAGCCGACCCGCGCCCCGTTTCAAGGTGCCGGCCCGGCCGGAACAAGTTTCGGCTGCTCCGCCTTTGGAGTCGCAGTCTCCTGGCCGTTCCACGGACTTTCCCGGAATCCTCCTGCTCGCCCTTGAGAGCCTGGACGGCTCGTCCTGCCTGGAGGTCCAGCCCGAACCCGACAGCATCTATGCCGTAAAGACCACCCTGGATGAGTCGTTCCAGAGAGAAGCGCTCGCGGCCTTGAAGCAGAGCCGGGTGCTCGGCGGCACGGTCGTGGCCCTCGAGCCCCTGTCGGGGCGCGTGCTGGCCCTTGCGGTCTACAACCAGGACGAGGCCGCGCCGGTCGCGTTCTTCTGGAAGGCTTACCCGGCAGCCTCCCTTTTCAAGATCGTGACCGCCGCCGCAGCCCTGGACAGGGGACTCCTGGAGCCGGCCTCGCATCTCTCATACAACGGAGCTCCGTATCTCCTGACGAAAAGGAACCTGTCGGAGAAAACCTACTCTTGGTCCCAGACCGTGCCCCTCGCCGAGGCCTTCGCCCGGTCCCTCAACCCTGTGTTCGGCAAGATCGGAATCTATCTGCTGGGAAGACAGGCACTGGCCGAATACGGCTCCGCGTTCTATTTCAACCGCCCCGTACCATCCGAGATTCCCTTCGAGACCGGCCGGCTTCAGGTGCCGGACGACTCCCTCGGTATTGCCGAAATCGCCAGCGGCTTCAACCGCACGACCACCCTTTCGCCGGTCCAGGCTGCCTGGATCGCCGCTGCCTTGTTTGCAGACGGTGCCGCTCCCGCGCCCTGGATCGTAGAGACCCTCTCGCGGCCGCCCGGCGAGATCCTCTACACCCGCTCCGACCAGCCTCCGATCCGGTTCCTGCCGCCCGAGACGGCCAGGAAAATGAAGGCATGCATGGAGGAGACGATCCGCACCGGCACCTGCCGCAACGCCTTCGCGCCGGCGCCCAGGCTCTCTTACCTTCGGCCCGTGCGATTCGGCGGCAAGACGGGCAACATCAACAATGACGCAGGCACCATCAAGTACGACTGGTTCGCAGGGTACGGTGAGAATCTGGAGACGGGACGGACCGCGGTCCTCTGCGTGATGCTCCTTCACGGACCGGCCCTCGGAACCCGCGCAAACCGCGTGGCCTTCGAGCTGTTTTCGCGGTACTTCCAGCTTTCCGGAGAGCCCTGACCAGAATCAGAAGGCCCGCTCGAGAATGTGCACGGTCATCGAGGCCTCCTCGACCCCGATGTTCCCTCCGCCGTTTTCGGTGAGGCCGATCCGGGCTCCCTCCACCTGCCTTTTCCCCGCCTCTCCCCGGAGCTGGGTGACGATCTCGTGAATCTGCGCAAGGCCCGAGGCGCCGATCGGGTGGCCCCTCGACTCCAGACCGCCCGAGGTGTTGATCGGCAGCCGCCCGCCGAGTTTTGTGGCGCCGCTTTCCGCAAAGGGTCCGCCCTCCCCCTCGGGGCAAAACCCCATGACCTCGCTCTGGTGGAGCTCGCCGTAAGCCGTGGCGTCGTGGAGTTCGGCCACGTCGATATCCTTCGGGCCCAGTCCGCTCTTTTCGTATGCCAGCCGGCTCAGCCGCTCGCCGATGTCCTGGCCGTCGTTGAAGCCGCGGTTCGTGCCGGACCCCAGCACGGATGCGCGGACCTTCACCGGCCTGGCGCCCGCGACCTTCTTGAGATAGGCGCCCGAGCAAAGAATGGCAGCGGCCGCTCCGTCGCCGATGGGGGCGCACATGGGTCGCGTGAGGGGCCACGCCACGAGCTTGTCCGCCAGCACCTCCTCGACCGTCATGTCCTTCTGGATCTGCGCCAGAGGGTTCAGGCTGCTGTGAAAATGGTTCTTCGCCGAGATGACCGCCAGCTGCCGCTGGGTGCTGCCGTACTTGGCCATGTGCCATCGGGCTCCGGCCGCGTAGATGTCCATGAACACGCTCCGGGCCCCTCCCGGATCCCGGAACTCGGGCGGCACCTCGGCCATGGGGATGTGCTTGGCCATTTCCAGGATCTGTCGCATGTGCTCCTCGAATCCCTCCACGTCCAGGCAGGTCGCGTAGGACTTGAACGAGACCATCTTGTCCTGGTGCGTGATCTTCTCCACCCCCAGAGCGAGCGCCACGTCGTACATTTCGGCCCGGATCGCGGTGTAGGCGAGATGAAAGGCCGTAGAAGCGCCCGCGCACGCGTTTTCGGTGTTCACGATCGGGATTCCCTGGATCCCGAGAGGATAGAGCATCACCTCACCACGGATCGAATGCTGGTCGCTGTACATCCCCCAGAACGTGTTGGACACGTAGGCGGCCTCGATCCGCTCCTTGCCGATCCCGGCATCCTTCAGGACCAGGTCCACGGCCTGGGCGGCCATTCCCTTGATCGTGGCGTCCAGGTATTTCCCGAAGCGGATCATTCCGACACCCAGCACGTAGACGTCCGCCATTTCAATTCCCTCCCCTTCTGCGCTTGCTCCCAGTTGCCCGTCTACACCCCCCTCCGGCCTGGCCCTGCCCACGGCCGGGCCCGAGCCGGCGCACGATGGCGAATTCGTACCCGTCCGTCAACGCGTGAAAACTCGCCTGGTTGATGTTTCGGCTGAGCTTCGAAACCTTCCAGACCCCCATGCCGTCGCTCAAGAAAACCGTAACCTCCACCGTGGCCTTGGTCCCGCTGTGGGATTCGTGAATCCGGGCGGCAAAATCCACCAGCCGCACGTCCTCGATGAACGGGAAGGCCGGCTTCAGAGCCTTTTTCAGGGTGTTGGCCAGGGCGTCCACAGGGCCGACGCCCGTGTCGGCCTCGTGCACCTCGGTCGCTCCCGCTTTCACGACGACCGTGGCTTCAGGTTCTTCGCCGTCGTCGACCAGATGATAGTTCCGAAGAATTTCAAAAGGGGTCCGGTACGCCTCCGTTGCCCGCAGGATGTTGAGCCGCCGGTTGGCGTCGATCACTTCCCAGGGCGGCTCCTCCGCCCGCTTTTGCGCCTTCACGGCCCCTCCTTCTCGTTTCACGGCTGCTCGCGTGCCCGCGCGCCTCCGAATAAATGCCCTCTGCCCGTCTCCCGTCCTGGAGCCGGCCCGCGCCTCGCGGCAGGCCCCTTTTTCAAGCGCTGCTGAGCGTAGTCGCCTTCAGCCCGCGGCGGCTGAAGATCGGGTTTTTCTAACATCGGTTGCGCTGTGGTGCGCCTACTTTTCGAGCTCTGCCCGTATGAGCACCATTTTGGTCCAGGCCTCGGCGATCAACCCGTCCAGGTTGGACCGGTGGTTGGCTCTCAGGCAGGACATGCAGCCGTCCAGGACCACGATGGGCTTCAGCGTAGCCGCCGTGTGCAGCGCCTCGAGGACGTCCCCGACGAGGCTCCGAACCGTCGGGCGGAGCCCCTCTCCGTACTCGAGCGACACGGCCTCGAGCACGTAGTACATCACGTGGGTGGTGCCCTGGGCCTCGTAAAAATAATCGTCGGTGTTCCGCATGGACACCTTCGACCCGTCGGCCTCGTGCTCCCGGTACAACATCGCATGGGCGTCCCCCAGCACGTCGCACCAGGCCTCGAAGAGTCTGATGAGCTCGATGTTGCGCTTGTTGAGCGGCCTCGAGACAGGCGGGTCGGTCTTGAGGCCGGCAATGTACTTCTCCAGGAACTCGACACCCTTTTTGAACTTGCTCTCGGCCGAAGGGAGAATCCATCGGGTGGGATCGTTCCGAAACAGGGTTTCGGCCTGGAGAAGGTTCGGGTCGTAAACCTCTGCCGCCACCTTGGTCAGGTTGTCCCGAAAGACCCGCGTGGTCTCCCGGACAGCCCGAATGATCCCGAGCTGCCGGTGTGCGTTGTTGTCGGCCCACAGCCAGGGCCCCCACAGAAAGAAATCGTTGGGCCTCCATCCGAAAACCCCGTTCAGTTCCCGCTCCATGATCTTTACGAGCGCCGTGGCGATGAGCTCTCCCGGCACATAGGTCTCCTGCTCGGCATAGAGGTGCTCGAGATCCAGATCGAGCTTGTTGTGCGCCTTTTGGGCGAAATGCAACCCCATGACGCAAAGCACGTACACCACCAAGATCACGCCCAGGGCCAGGCCGAGACGGTTCCGGTTCTGAAACACCAGCCAGTCTCTCGCGGATGGAAACCTCATCGCCTCCCCCTTTCTCTTCCTCGATCGACCCAGGCGGTTACACTAAAGAAAAGCCTCCCGGCTTGTCAACCGTCGCGGGCCGCCCTTGCTCTGCTCCCCCGGACAGGCAGCCTTCATGTCAGCCTTCTGTGTGCGCCGTCCTGTGTCTTGGGCCTTCCTGTGCGCGCCTTCCTGTGTTGACAACGGATCTCTGTACCGGTAGTTTTCGCTCGCGGCCCTCCTGATCCGAGGCCTCACGGTTCTTCACGTTCTTTCCGATTCAAACGTAGACGACCGGCAAACAGGGTCAAGTCCTCCTTCAAGGAAAGTTTCCCCTGGGCGTGACCAAAAACCTCTGGAAAGGAGAAAGGCGAATGAAAAGGAAAGGCGCTCTTCTGGCTGCGGTGATTCTCTTCGCGGCGGGATTCCCGGCAGGCGCAGTTGCCGGAGGATGGGGTCCCTACTTCAGCTGGGGCCGCGACGACCCTTCGGCCGGCTTTCCGGACGACGTCATCCGGGAAACCCTCAACTCCGGGTATGTGCCGGATCCCTTGAGGGACGTGGTGCGAAAAGCCATGGAAGACGCAGACCTCGACTTCCAGATCGACCACATCACTTTCGGCGTTCTTTACGACAGCGCCCCGTCCCGCGACAAACTCTTTAGCTACCGGTTCGCTCTGGGATTCGATATATCGACAAAGGTAGAGGTCAAAGGCGTGAGCTTCGATGACATCGGCATCAGCCTGTCCGGCCTGACCGGCCAGCTCGACGAAAACGGGTACGGGTTTTCCATGAATCACACCTTTGCCTTTGCCCTGGTGAGAAACTCCCTTCTCAAGTGGTGGATCGGCCCGGGCCTTCGCCTGAACTTCAACTATTACAGCCTGGACTACGACATCGAGGCCGCCAATCTTGTCATCGGCGGCGGCGGGGAGACCGGCGTCAACCTGCACGTGACCCCGAACGTGTCCCTCTGCCTGGGAGGCGGCATCCATTACAACGCATTCGGGTACGGCGCAGGCACGAACGACGTGGGCTCACTCGTTTGGGGAGACGGACCCTTCTACTTCATCCAGATCGGCGCGCTCTTCCACACCGGCAAGGACCGCAGCGCGTGGGCGGCCTCTCAGGCCGTTCCCTGATCCTTCAGGGTTTTCAGATACCGGGAGAACCCTGTCTCCAGGGGCGCGCGGATGCGGATGGGCCTCCCGGTCTCGGGATGGCGGAGGCGCAGCTCGGACGCGTGGAGCATCTGTCTCGGCGGTTCAGGGACTCCGGCCGGCCAGCAGGCGGCCGCGGCCTGTGCGTATGCCCGGTCTCCGGCCACCGGGCAGCCGATCGAGGCCATATGGGCCCTGAGCTGGTGCCGCACGCCGGTTCTCATCCAGAGCCTGACCAGGGACAGCCCTTGGTAAGACCTGACCACCTTGAAGCGGGTCTCGGCGGGCCGGACGTACCTGCACCGGGGAGGAGATTGGCCCTCCTCCCGGATCACCACGACACGCCGGGAAGTCCTGCCCCTGGTCCCGATCGGGAAGGACACCGACCCTTGTTGGCCCGGATCGCCGACGACGAGGGCCAGGTAGACTTTTTCAACCTCCCCTCTGCCGAACTGCGCCCGAATCGCCCCCCAGGCTGAAGCGGTCCTGGCCGCCAGGAGAACTCCTGAGGTCTCCTTGTCAAGCCGATGCACGAGCCCGGCCTCGAGGGGTCTCAATCCCAGCCTCCCCGTTTCCGCATATCGCGCGACCAGCCCGTTGGCCACGGTCCCCTTTTCCCCGGACCGCAAGGGCTGACACGGTACGCCCGGAGCCTTGTTCACAGCGACCAGCGCGCGGTCCTCGTACAAAACGTCCAGAGGCACATCCGGATCCGGGATCAAGACAGGCGGGCCCACTCCTTCCAGCCCGGAAAGTCTCACCCGATCGCCCGGGGCCACGCGGAGCCCTTTTCGGCCCACCCGGTCTCCGCACCGCACCCGCCCGCCCTCCAGCAGAGCCAGAATCTCGGCCCTGGGAAGGTATGGCAGACGTTCTCGGAGGAAACGGTCGAGCCGGACCCCGCTCTCCCCGGAAGAGACGATCCATTCGAGATCGCGATGCCGATCCTCCAGGCTCACTTCGAGAGGTCTCCCCACAGGCCCTTCTCAAAATCCTTGACCACAATCTCCGCCAGCCGCACAGCCTCTCGCGTGCAGTCGTTTATGGCGACCCCCCGGAGCGCGTTTCCTGTCACATACAGTCCCGGGAATCTCCTGAGCCTCTCCTCGAGTGTTTCCACCCTTCGCACATGGCCCAGCAGGTAGGACGGAATCGCCCGTTCGTGCCGCACGACCCGCCGGAAACAGACCTCTCCCCTTCCGGCCGTCGCCCTTTCCAGCACGCCCAGTGCCATGGCCTCGAGCTCCTCTTCCTCCAGGCCCAGGACCCACGGGTTTCTCCATCCTCCCACCATGTTCCGCGTCAGAAAGCGCCCCTGGGGCGACCTCCCTTGAAAGATCCGGGAAGTCCACAGGGACCCCAAGACCGGGGTCCCCTCCGAAAAGGGAACGAGAAATCCGAAGCCGTCCAGTTCTCCCGGAGTTCGATTCTCGGGGAACCCCAGTCCCACCACAACCAGCGGCGCATAGGGAATCCCTGCGAGCAGAGCCCCTGCGCCAGCGTCGCAGGAAGCAACCACGCGGGCCGCGGACCAGGCCGGAACCGCCAGGACCACCGCGTCCGCCTCCCGTTGTGTTTTTTCGCCCCTCTCGTCGCAAAGGAGCCGGTGGACCGGTCTTCGGCCCTGCCGCTCCGCAAGAACCGCCTCGACCCTGCACCCTGTCCTGAGCGAGGGACCCAGTCGTGCGGCCAGAGCCCGCACAAGTCTTTCGGTCCCCTCCCGGAAAGAAACCAGGACGCCTGCCGGCCCCGCGGGGCCGCCCGAGGGTTTCCCCACATGCTTCTGGCTTTGCCCAGGGCCCGCGGCGGCGGAAAACCCCTTGCGCCGGGCTCGGACCAGCGCCACCATGGCCCGCACAAGGCTCCTGTACTGCCGTTCCAGTTCCGCGATCCTGGGGAAGCAGGCCTCCAGACTGAGGAGTGCGGGGTCACCCGCGAATATCCCGGACACCATGGGATCGAGAAGTTTTTCCACTGCCTCTCTCCCCAGCCTCCGCCTGCCAAACGCAGCAATGCTCACGTCCTCGCCGGTTCCTGTGGGACGGATCCACGGCTCGGCCAGAATCCGCAGCCTGCCCCGCACGGAAAGCAGAGAGGACCTGAAGAAAGCCACCGGGTTTTCCGGCACCCGGTGGAGCCTGCCGCGGGAAAGGACATAGCGCTTCCGCGCCGCGTCGCTGCTTGCCAGAAGATCCGATTCGATCCCGAGATCCCTGCAGAGATCCAGGGTGTCCGGTTTTCCGTCGAGAAATCCGTTCGGGCCCCATTCGAAAACATACCCGTCGATCTGCTCGCTGCGGATCTTTCCTCCGGGCCTGTCTTCTTCTTCCAGAACCTCGATCTCCAGGGCCCTGCCAGAGCCTGCGAATTTCTGGCCGATACGAAAGGCGGTCGCAAGCCCGGATATGCCTCCCCCCACAACGATCAGCCGGTTCATGACGCACTCCCGGGCTCCGTCGCCTTCGCCCCATGTTCCAGAACGATCCGGGCCAGGACTTCGATGAATTCCGCCGCGTCGTTCAAGGACTCGATCCGCTCGAAAACCTCGACGCCCATTTCCAGTGCGGCCCTCCGGTGGAGCCGGTCGATCTCGTAAAGGGTTTCCAGGTGGTCCGAGACAAAGCTCACCGGCGCCACCACGATTCGTCTCCGTCCCCTGGAGAGAATCTGCTTCAGGGCCTCTTTCACGTCCGGCCCCACCCATTCCACAGGCCCCACCTGGCTCTGGTACGCCAGAAGGACGGGAACGTTCCGAGGGACGTCGAACATTTCCATTCCTCTGACGATCCCGTTCACTGTCTCCTCCACCTGCTTTACATAGGGGTCTCCGGCCCGGACAAACCTCATGGGCAGGCTGTGGGCCAGAAAGAGAACCGCAGCGCCCGTGGTTCCGCCCACCTGGGCCAGTTTCGCAGCGACCCTCGCTGCCATGGCCCGATGGAGGTCCGGCCTGTCGTGCCAGGAGAGAATCTCCTTCAAGGACCATGGTCCTCCGCGCCGGTTCAGAGATTCCCTGAGCGAGCGGAGAGACGAACCGGTCGTGGCCGCGCTGTACTGCGGGTAGAGCGGCACAGCGATCAGAGAACGAACGCCTCTGGCCGCCAGAGCGTTCAGAGCATCTGCCGCCGTGGGCCGGCTGTAGCGCATCGCCACTTCCACAGGCCAGGCCGCCCCCTCCTGTCGCAGCCTCTTTTCGAGCGCAAGGGCCTGACGCCTCGTGATCGACAGCAGCGGAGAGCCACGGCCGGGCAGGGATCTGTATCGATCCGCCACCTTGGAACCCCTCAGGAGCGTCACAAGGAGCGCGAAAGGCAGTTGAAGAAAAGGCCCGCCGGGCAGCGGAAAGATCTTTCGGTCCTGAAAAAGGCGGAAAAGAAACCTTCTCACCTCCCTCGGCGATGCGGGCCCGCCCAAGTTCAACAGCACCACGCCTGTGCCTTTTGTTTCCGCCATGGGCACGACCAGCTTTGACCGACAACGGAAGGGAGGAGAACCCCCTGGGCCTTTTCACTGCCCTGGACGAAAGGCCCGAACGGCCTCCACAACGCGATAGACGCTCTCCAAGGGCGTGGCCGGGTGGATGCCATGACCCAGGTTGAAGATGTAGCCGGGGCTTCTCGAGCCCTCCCGCAGGATCGTCAGGACCTCGGCGTCGAGCGCCTCCGGGAGCTTGAACAGGGCCAAGGGGTCCAGGTTTCCTTGAACGGCCTGTCTCTCTCCAAGCCTCTGCCTGGCCAGGCCCATCTGGATCTTCCAGTCCAGGCTCAGAACGTGCGCGCCCATCTCGGACATGCTCTCCAGAAGCGTTGAAGTCCCGAGCGAGAAATGCAGAACCGGCGCGCCGACTCCTTGCAGACGGGATAGAAGGTCCTGCATATGGGGAAGCACGTATGACCGGTAGTCCCCGGGCGAGAGAGCCACGGCCCAGGTGTCGAAGACCTGCACGGCGTCGGCGCCCGCCCGCACCTGCGCTTCCAGGCACGCAGCGGCCGCCTTCACGAGCAGATCCATGAGCCTGCGAAAAAGTCTCGGTTCCCTGTACATGAGGGTCTTCGTCCTGCGGAAGTCCCGGGAAGATCCTCCCTCCAGGAGGTACGTGGCCAGGGTGAACGGAGCCCCGCTGAATCCCAGCAAAGCGACTTCGGGCGGGAGAGAGGCGCGAACCAGCCGGATCGCATCCAACATGAACTTCAGTTCGATCTCGGGGTCCGGCAGGCCGAGGCGCTCCAGATCCCTTTGCTCCTCCAGCCGGAACTGCACCTTGGGCCCGCCCTCCTCCTCAAAAGACACGGCCGCTCCCATGGCTTCCAGAAGCAGAAGGATATCCGAGAACAGGACAGCCCCGTCCATCGAGAACCGTTCGACCGGCTGGAGGGTCACCTCCGCCGCCAGTTCCGGGGTCCTGCAGAGCGTCAGGAACGGAACCCGCTCCCTCACTTTCCGATACTCGGGCAGGTACCGGCCGGCCTGGCGCATGAACCAGAAAGGGATCCGGTCCACAGGCTCCAGGCGGCAGGCCCGGAGCAAACGGCCGTTCCCCGCCGCCTTCATGCCTGCTGCGAGCGATTCTGTCATGCCCTTCTCCATGGCTTCCCAGGGATCGGGGCGCATCCTCCCGGGACGCCCCGTCGAACACCCGCGACCGGTTCTACGCCCCGCCACCGCCAGGACTGCGGCCGGAGTCCTCACGACGATCGGCCTTGCGCATTCTCAGCGGAACGTACGTGCAGAAAGGCTCCTCCGCAAGGTAGTTTCCCCGGGAAAAGGCTGCAGCCCGCGCACGGCACCCGCCGCAGACCTGCAGGTACTCGCAGGCCCCGCACTTGCCTTCGTACCTGCGGAAGTCGCGCAGCGCCTCCAACAGGGCCGACTTCTCCCAGATTTCCCGGAAGGGCCTTTCCCGAACGCTGCCGGCACTCCCTTCGAAGTAGCTGCACGGTCTCACCTCTCCCTTCCGGTCAATGAAGGCGATGTACTGCCCGGCAAGGCAGCCTTTGGAGATGCCGGTCGAGAACTGAAGGCTCCTCGGTTTCCAGGCCCGGCCCTCTGCCAGGGCGCGCTCCCGAACGACCCGGAAGTAATGGGGCGCGCAGGTCGGTCTGAGAAGAAGGTCCGTTTCGCCTTTCTCCAGCTCGTAGTGCCAGGTGAGAATTTTTTCATAGTCTTCCTTGGTGATCAATTCCTCCAGGACCTCTCCGGCACGGCCCGTGGGAACGATCATGAACAGATACCATGCCTTGGCTCCCCACTGCCGGGCAAGCCGGTGCACGTTCGGTATGTCATGCTGGTTCCTGCGCGTGAAGGACGAATTGATGAGGAAAGGAATCCCGGACCGCCGGAAGTGGTCAACGGCTCTGCGCACGCCTTCAAAGGCTCCCGGTTGTTGGCGGAAGGTGTCATGGGTTTCGGCCGTGGATCCGTCCAGAGAAAGCGACACCATCCGGATGCCGCTCTCCCGGATCCTGCGGCAGACTTCGTCGTCCACGAGCGTCCCGTTCGTGGCGAGGCACATTCGAAGGCCTTTCGCCGTTCCGTACCGCGCAATCTCGTCCCAGTCCGGCCTCAGGAGCGGCTCTCCTCCGCTCAGAACGACCACGGGCGCCGCGAAGTCCGCAAGCTCGTCCAGGAGCGCTCTGGCCGCCGGAAGATCGAAGATCCCCTCCTCGGACTCCATGTCCGAAGAGGAGCGGCAGTGAATGCAACCGAGATTGCATCTTCCCGTGATTTCCCAGGCGATCCATCTCGGCACGAATTTGGCTTCTTCCACGGTCCCGTTCCCTCCGGCTCGACACATCTTCAGTTTACAGGAACCGCCCGCGCCATACCACCCTTCCCCCCGGAGATCGGAGCGAGACCTTCCCCTTTTTCTTGCTTGATGCGGGATTCTTCCGTAAGATTTCTCCCTTCGGCCTGCACGTCAGGAGGAAACACCCTTGACCATCCGAGCCCTGGTGTTCGATCTCGACGGTACGCTCGTGGATTCTTTCGAGGCCATCCACGCCAGCCTCGTCGCCGCCATGAAAGCTCTGGGCCTCCCTCCGTGGGACCTCGGGACCACGGTCCGACACGTAGGGCGGGGAGTGGAGTTCCTCGTCGAGGCGGCCGTCGGGCCCGCCTTCAAGACAAGAGCACTTGAAATCTTCCGAACGGACTACGCGGCTACCTGCCTGGCCAGGACCCGTCTGCTGCCGACCGTCTCCGAGACCCTGCCCAGGCTCGCCCGATCCGGATACGCCCTGGCCGTGGCCACGAACAAACCCATCGACTTCACCCGGAGGATCCTTGACCATCTCGGAATCGCCCCGCATTTCCGCTGTGTTCTGGGCCCCGAGCAGGTGGCCCGGCCCAAACCCGCCCCCGACATGCTGCAGGCGATCCTGGCATGTCTCAACGTTCAGCCCGGCGAGTGTCTGTACGTGGGCGACATGCCCCTCGACGTGGAGACAGCCACACAGGCCGGCGTTTCGTGCTTTCTGGTGGCCACGGGCGCCTTCGGCTGGTCCGAGCTCGCTTCGCGCACCGACGTGCCCGTGTTTCGGTCTTTGGCCGAAGTGGCCGATGCACTGGAGAGGAGGGTTTCACCATGATCAAGGTCGTCGCATTCAACGGAAGTCCCAGGAAGGAAGGCAACACGGCCCAGGCGCTTCGCAAGGTTCTCGAACCCCTGGCAAAGGCCGGCATCCAGACTGAAACCGTTCAAGTCGGCGGCACGGGCCTGAGGGGATGCATCGCCTGCTATGCCTGCGCCAAGGAAAGGGACCGGCACTGCCACGGCGTCAAGGGGGACGCCCTGAACGACTGGATCGACAAGATGCTGGAAGCCCAGGGCATCATCCTTGCGTCCCCCACCTATTTCAGCAATGTCACGGCCGAGACAAAGGCCCTCATCGACCGCGCCGGACTCGTGGCCAAGATAAACGGGGATTTGTTCAAAAGGAAGGTGGGTGCGGCCGTGTCCGTGGCACGCCGCGCCGGCGCAACGGACGTGTTTTCCGCAATCAATTACTTTTTCCTCATCAGCCAGATGATCGTGCCTGGCTCCCACTACTGGAACTTGGCCGTGGGCCTGGAGCCCGGTGACATCCAGAAGGACCCGGAAGGCCTCTCCACCCTGTCGACCCTGGGCGAGAACATGGCCTGGCTTCTGCAGAAGCTCTACGGCTGAGGCCAGGACGGGGAGAAAAAAGTCCCGGGAGCCCCTTTCGGAACCCCCGGGAGTCCACCGGAGGGGGAGGTGGAGGTGGAGTTCGACAGCGCTCGATGGGCCTAGTAGCCCAACAGGGAATAGCGAAACTTCTCGTTCCCGTCCCGCGGCCTGAGCACGAGCTTGCAGGTGCCGCGGTCTTCCACCAGAATCCGGCCTTCAGGCTCTTGCTCCTGAGAGGCCGCGGCGGCCTCCGTGCCGTTTTCCTTGTCTTTGGGCACGAAAGTCACTTTGACCAGAGGGTACGTGTACTCCTTGTTCCGAACCTCGACTCGGTACTTTCCGAAGGGCACGTGATTGAGATCGGTCCACGGCTCGCCCCGATACAAGAGCGAAATCTCAGACGGATGCACCTCTCCGCTGAAGGTCAGCCGGAACCACCGGTCGGGCTGCAGGACGACCTGCGTCTCCTCGTCCGTCACCTCGAACTGAACCGGGTGGATCGCGAATTCCGAATCCCGGATGGCATACATGCCGCTCGGCAGGTACAGGGTAAACTCCGAATTTCGTTCCGTGGGCTCATAGAAGTACTTGTACAGAGCCTTGCGAAGTCGCTCGGACAGGAAGTCCCTGTCTTTGTCGGTAAGATCCACGGACTCCTTCGTCCTGTCCCGAGGCGCGCCGACCGTTGAGGACACGTCGGTTTCGATGCCGGCAACGCGCCTCTCCGGCCGGGCGGGTCCAAGGGAATGTCTCCGTTCGAGTTCGGTCCTGACCAGCGCCACTTTGTCGGGTCGGAACAGCCGGTCCTCCGGGAAGGGCCGGACCAGAAACCGCACATTGGCGCCCCGATCGAGCATGCTTTCCTCGAGTTTCTTCGAAAAGGAGGCGACGTCGAAGGGCTTCCCGGCGATCCGCACGGTCTGGGCCCGGATGGTCGGGTTCCAGCCCTCTGCGTCCTTCAGGGCGAAATACGCCTGAATCCAGTTGCCCAGGGCGTGGTTTTCCACGGCCTTGACCACGCAGAGTTCACCGATCCGGCGTTTGACCGGATCGCTCTGGCCCATCATGTCGAACAGCTTCTCGACCTCCCCGTACTTGAGCTGGAACATGCGGTCGAGAAACTCCTGCTGTCCCCTGTCCGAGGGCCCCAGAGCCAGGATCTGCTGCACCAGGCTGTGCAGATCCTTCTCGTACAGGTCAAGACCCTTCTTGGCCACGTAGTCCTCCTCTGCAGCCGCCTGGCCCCATGCCTGCTGGGGGATCCAGGCAATCCACAGGAGCAACCCGACCAGCAACATATGCCTGCCGATACACCTCATGGTCCGACTCCCCGTTTCCTGAAACCGTGCAAGAGTTCTGCCTGCCTGATTCTTCTACATGGTATTCTTCCCGAGCTTCTCCCCCACGCCTTTGTAGCGCATCGCCTCCAGGATCCTTCCGGAACCCCGCAGGGAGTTGACCCAGAACAGGAGAACCTCTTTTTCCTCCTCGCTCTGGATCCTGTCGAAGTCATTGCTGTACTTGTCCAGGATCACCTGCACCGCCTGCTTGCCGTACCGATAGAACAGGTCCTCGTCCCCCTTCTGGTACGACGCATAGGAAAGCAGGTAGAACATGTAGTACTGGTCCTTCCAGGCCGGGATCTGGAACGACTGGTGGCACAACTGGATGATCCGGTCGTAGTCCGGTTCCGGAAGCATGGCGTAGCCGACGGCCACCGCCTTCAGGCTGGCTCCATAGGTCTCGAACAGCTCGGGCCACGGGCCCCACTCGACGCGGTGGTTCTGCCAGAACTGCCAGGCCTGGCTGGCGTAGTCCAGGGCCAGCCGTTTGTCCTCAAGGGAATCCTTCTTCAGATAGATGTCCGCGATCTGCCGCGACATGGCGGCCTTGGCCCGGTCGCTCTGCGCAAGCACGAAACCCTTGCGAAGATGGTGGATCGCCTCGTCGTAGGCCCGGAAGGACTCGGCAAGCTCCTTGCCCCGGATCCAGTGGACGCAGCTCTGCAGGTTCGGATCGAAGGAGAGCTCTTTGGCGTATTTCTGGTACTTCTCGCGGTCCTTCGAAAAAGCACCCCGGCCGCACACGCTCTGGGCCAGGGGCCTGTACACGTCGGGCCTGTCGCTCACCAGAATCATGGCGAGAAACGTTTCCAGGGCCCGGTCCAGGAAGCGCTCTCTTTGTTCGTCCAGAGGCTCCTTCCATTCCCCGAACATCTCGGCCATGGTCATGGCCTGTTCGATGCTCGAGAGAATCTTCCACTCCACGTCCTGCCGGGTCTGGCTGTCCCAGGTCAGATACAGAAGCCGGTACTGCTCCTCGTAGAGCAGTCCCAGGTTGAACAGCCCGTCGATCTGGTAGCGGGCCGCGTCCAGGCCGGTAAACGTCTTGATGTCCCGGTACAGGGCCAGGGCCTTTTCGTAGCTCTCAATGGCCTTGGCGATGTCTTTCTCCTGCTTGTTCTTGCTGAACATCTTGTGGTAGGCATTGCCCCGCAGGAACCAGACCTGGGGGTGGAAATCCTCGCCCAGCCGGCGGATGTACTCGTCGCAGACCGCCACGGCAGCCTCGGCGTCGTCCTGGTCGTAGAGCTGCTTGGCTTTCTGCAACAGCTCCAGGTGCACGGCCTGGGGATTGTCGGTCTCCTGGCCGGCGAAGGCCGCGGCCGGGACGACCAGGAACACCATGACCACGATCGCGCAAATCCTCTTCATGGCCCTTCACTCCTTGAGGACTCGTTGCAGGGTTTGCAGACAGGAGGTGATTTCCTCCAGCTTGGTTCCCACGGACACATCCGACGCCCCGCCTGCGGCCAGCCTGAGTTCAAACCGCGGGTAAGGCTCGCCGGGCACAAGGGTCACCACCTGCTGCTTGCCCGTGGAGAACTGGAGGACGATCTGCGAGTTCGAATAACTCAAGCCGACCAATTCTCCGCCGGCGCCCGTGGCGCCCCCTCCTTGTTCATCCAAAGAAACGGTCACGGCGGCGGCCGGAAGGCGCTTTCCGTCGAGAAACTTCTTGAGTTGCGTCGAACGGGCCAGGTAGGCGCTCCCGGAATTCGTCTCATCCCCCACGTCTCCCAGACGGAAGGCCAGGGGCGCACCCAGGGGAATCTGTCCGGGACCCTGGCGGACCGGAATGCGTGCCGCCGGCCGAACGGGCTCCGGCCCGACTGGCCTCGCGGGCTGCTTCTTTTCGGCCGCCATCCATCCGGACCCCAAGTCGATTCCTCCGAGGCTCTTCTGGTTGACGCCGATCAGGCGCGCCGTTCGACTCTCTCCTTTTATCGACCCCTCGTTCCCGGATCTTGAAGGTTTTCCGCTCCCGTCGCCGAGATTCATGGACAAGCTTACGTCTCCTTCGGTCCGCCGGGCCGCAAACAAGGGCTTTGCCGGCAAACTCTTCTCGGCCGTCCCGGTCGCACCGGGCTTGCCGGCAGCCGTCCCGGGACCGGAGGCCACGTCCATGGGAAGGGCCACGAACTCAGCAGCAGCCGCGGCGCGCACAACCGGGGCGGGCGCCGGAGGGGCAACAACGGTTCCGGCCTGCGGGCTCGGTTTCGGCTGGGCGATCTCCATGGAGAGGTCCACAGCCGCAGCCGTCGGAGATCTGCGAGGCGGCGCTGCCTGCGGTTTCCCGGACACCGGAACCGCCGCGGGCGCGTCCCGAACGATTTGCAGGTCCATATCGACATCTTTCACCATGGCCCACTGGACAGGCTCCGGCTTCGGATTCGGACGGGCCTCCCGCGCCGGCTCCGGCTGCCTCTGCTCTTTCCGGCTCTCGAGCAAGGGCAGGTCCACCCACTCCAGCGGCCTGGGCCTGGCCTGTTCCGCCAGCGGCTCCTGCTTGTTCTCGACCTTTTTCTTCTCGGGCGCCGGCACCGTCGGCTTCAGGCTGGCCACCATCGCCTTCTTTTCCGGCACTCGATCCACAAAGCGGATCTGGTCCCGATACAGAAAATAGTAATTCGGCTTGTGCTCGTCCTGCAGGAAATCTCTTCGCAGCTCCTCGGTGGGTTGCGCCATGGCCAGCAACAGGTCGATCGGCTTCGGAGGCGCTACAGCCTGGGCAGAGGGTTCGACCCACACGGCCTCGGCCTGGGGGATGGTGTTGGACTTGTGCAGAACAAAGAAGTTGACCAGAAGAACGAACAGAATCCAGCCGAAGACCGACAGAAGTTGGCAGGCGAGGATGTCCTCGTCTTCCTGCGTGAGGCCGAGCCGGTTTCGGATTCTGCCCGGAAACCCTGTCGCCATCTACCCTCCCCCTCGGAGGCCGCGCTTTCTGGACGCGCTCCCCTCCTTACGTCTGTCCTCGCTCGTAGCAGATATACGGCGTGATCCCGAGCTGGGTGCAAATCAGTTCCAGCGTATTGACCACCCCAAAATTCGAGCTGTAATCGGCAAAGACCACAACCTTGGCCTCCCGGCTCAGGGACAGGAAGGCTCTGAGCTTTTCCAGCCCGTCCTGAAACAGGGCATCCATGGCCAGCGGGTACTGCTGTTTTCGAAACACGGCAACGACCTGGCTCGTGGGGTCCACCTTGAGGATGATGTCCCGGTCGTTGTCGACGAGAAGTTCCTGGTCAAGCTTCTTCGGAGGCTGAATCGGCGACCCGACCAGCACCTGAAAAGAACTCATGATGACGAGAAACAGCAGAAGCAGGAACACGAGGTCGATCGATCCCTCCAGGATCTGCTCGTCCTCCGCCCCGACCCGCCGTATCAGAACCTTCTTGCTCATGCCAGGATCTCCTTCAAGCCGGCCACGGTCGCCACCGACACGTCGTCCTGCATGGATTCGAGAAAGGTCTTGCAGAACAGCGCCAGGAAGCGGATGCTCAGCCCGACCACCGTCGTGATCAGGGCAATCTTGAGATCTCCCGCGAGCTTCTCGGCAGGCGCGACGCCGATGTCGTCGAAAAGGGCCACCATGCCCACGGCGGTGCCGAGAAACCCGAGGGTGGGCGCCGTGATGCTGATGAAGTTGTAATAGGAAAGGCTCTGCTTCCGCTGGGCCGAAAGATCCTGGACCCGGATTTCGCACGCGCTCAGGAAGTCCTGCTTGCTCTTCAGGTCTTCCTCGCTCAGGCCGTGAAACAGCTGGGAATAGAACGAGCTGGCGTCTTCACGCGCCATGCTCCAGAGGCGCTCCGCCCTGGAACTGGGGGCCGGATCCGACGACGCGGGGTGTCCGAAGAAGAGCTGGCGCAGGGTTTTCCGCACACCGTCGAAGCCGAGGACAAGCTTCTTCTTGAACTGCTGGAGGCTGTAAAGATGGTAAAGGAAAATTCCGGTGACGTAGAACAACGTGCCGAAGAGCAGGTAGAGGATGAGATCTCCGAGACCGGAGTAGAAAGGCGCAATGAAATCCGAAACCATGTCGTTCGTGATCCGGCCGATTCCGGCAGCATGGCTCACCCAGAACCACGCCAACACAGCGGCGAAGACACCCACCAAAGATTTTTTCATTTCTCCGACCCCTCTCGTGCGCACTCGGTCACCATCAACTGGAGCCTCAAGGCCCCGCCCACACGCTTCCCAAGGTTTTTAGCAAATTCAATGCCATGGGGATCACGGCCTCTGAACGCGGGTTCCCGAAGGGATACCACCCTGGTTCTTCACTCCGAACATCGGCACCTCGCGGGAAAACCATGACCGTTGCCCGGACCGCTGGCACATTTTTCGGGCTCCGCCGAAACTGGGTACGAGTCTGTAACCGGCCCCACCGGTCCCTCCGGGGCCTGATCGCCGCCCCCTGTTCCCCCGACGCTCCTGCGGTCGCTTGCGGCGAATCGCACGCCCTCTGTCGTAAGCCCGGTCTGTGCCGCCGGCAGCCTGCCTTCGTTACCCTTTTGTAACGCGGCGAGCCCGTCCATATCCCTGCCCCCCAGGCTTCGGCGGCCCCTGTTCCATGCCCGGCCCCATGGACGTTTTCGGCCACGCAGATATGAAAATCATACATAGGGGCTTGCTACTTTTTTCAGAGACGACCGCCGTACCGAGGCCGGTTCATCCGAGCTTCCACCCCTCTGCGCCGCTGCGAGCGAGCAAGGCGCCATGGCCGTTGACTTCCACCGCGGGCTCGGGCATCGTAAGGCACGTTCTTTTTCCAGAGGAGGTCGATCCATGCCGTCCGAAACAAAAGCCGTCCGGCAGGCTCAAAAGGATCGCTGCGAGCAGGCGGTCCGCAGGCGTTTGGCCCTGCTCAAGCAGAGAGGCGCATCCCAGGAGGAGATCGCCAAGGACGCGCGGCTCAGACATCTCAAGGCGAACCTCAGACGTGCGGCGGAACGCCTTCGGGTCATCGAGACCCTTGAAAAGCAGGCCGAGGCGCTCAAGCTGAAAAAGCAGAAGGCGGCCGAACAAAAGGCCGCTCCGAAGGAGCCCAGCCCGCCGCCGCAACCGAAGGCTGGAGCAAAGGCGAAGAAAGAGAAGAAGACTCCGCCCAAGGCGGAATCCTGAATCAGAGGGATCCAAGCAGGGGGAACCGGGGCGAACCGCTCATCGACCCTCCGGATGCGCGCAGGCGGAAGTGAGCAGGCGGCAGAGCACCGGCGCCACCTGATCCCGGTTCGACGTCGTCACTTCCAGCACCCGGATCTCCACTGCACCGAGCCGGCCGAGCGTCTCGTCCAGCAGATCGCTTCGGACCACGAGCGTCTCGTCCAGCAGATCGCTTCGGACCACGACGGCCATGTGCGGACCCGTCTCGGCCGCCAAGGCCTCGAAAAGCAGGTGGAACCCTTTCCCCTGAAGCTCGAGGTATCCGAGCTCGTCTCCAAACAGAACCTCGGCCTCGGAGAAGCCTCTCCGGATCGCGTCGCGGCCAAACGACAGGCCGGCCTGCAGGAATCGATACGGCCCAATCCGCGGCCCGTCGGCCTTCGGGTCGTCCGTCCGGGCCAGGGTCCGGGCATCGGGGGGATCCCGGGAAACGTCCAGAACCTCGATGCCCCGGAGGCTGCCGCTAGAATCCCTCACCTTGCGGGTCAGGATCCCGCCGCACAGCCAGCCTTCTGCCCGCAGGATCCGAAGGGCTTTTTCGCACACCGTGGACTTGCCCACACCCCTTTTCCCGGTCACCGCCACCCGGACGCGTTCGGCTTCCTGTATCTCCATCGCGGACACGCTACCGCCTTCCTGTCTAGGCCTGCGCCGCCCATCCGGACTCATGCCAGGCCCGAGGGGCCACAAGAACCGGCCGACCCGCCCCCGGCCCGGGCTCTCCTCGAAGGAGCGCAGACCGCAGTCAGTCGAACAGATCCTGCCAGTCCCGATGCCGGTCCTTGATGCGGGCGATCTGGCGGGACTCCCTCTGAAACTTCACGAGGGAGACCACGATCAGATATGCGCCGGCCAGGACAAGGCCTATACACACCAGCAGGAGCGGAACGAGATAATGAAGGTTTTCGATGAAGTCGTAAAAGCGCGAGGTGGTCACCAGGACTGTGGTGACCGACAGGGGCAGCGTGAAAACGGCGATTCCGGTTCTCAGGGCCGCCAGGGAAGTTCTCTTCTCGGCGAGCAGGAGCTGGATTCTTGCGATTTCCACGGACTCCGGAGCCTCTGCGTCCCTTGGCTCCCTCTCGGCTCTGTCCGCCAAGTCCACCTTTCTCCCCCGGATTCCTGTGCAGGTTCGTCTGGCCGGGCGGCAGGCCCCTCCCCGGGAACGTCCCCTCAACTCAGCAAGAACTCTGACACGTAGCGCAGAGCAAGGGTCGTGATGAGCACCCCGAGAAGAATCTTGAGGGCCCGGGCCGGCACATACCGCTGCAAGCGAGCTCCCACATACATCCCCAGGAAGCCGCCGGCGCCAAACAGCAGTCCCAGGGCCCAGTCCGGCGACACGGCGAGACCCGCGTGCTTGTACAAGGGCGAAACGAGCGTGAAGAACAGAACGCCCACAATCGACGTCAGGCACGTCCCGAGCAGGGCCGCTCCGGCGATCGTATAGACCGGCAGGCCGTAAAGAGCGACAAGAAACGGCGCGATGATCGCGCCTCCGCCGATCCCATACGTGCCTCCCACGATCCCCACCACAAACGTGATCCCAAAGAGCCCGGCCGTCGATACCCGAAACG
>FWPU01005182.1_pt1 | contig 28866 bp, 22 predicted proteins | sample 2228361 | NCBI WGS metagenome assembly FWPU01 (sample SAMEA103939777, study PRJEB20133) | metagenome | reverse complement strand
CCCCGGCAAGACGCCCCCCTGCTCGTCCTTCACGTAGCCGCGGATGCTCCCAGCGCCCGTCTGCGCCCAGGCGAGCCCCGCAACCAGCAGGACACCGATGGAGCACAACGCCACCCGACACTTTCGACTCATGGACAACCTCCGTTGCGCTGAGTCACCGACGCCTGTCCTCACTGTCTGGAAGAATTCGCCGCGATACGACCACACTGGCCCCGCTCGGCGAATCGGGCCTGGGGGCCCTGGCGGTCACGCGATTCGACCGCCAGGGCCCAGGAGGGCAGCACAGGGGAATGCTTCCCGCGTGTCACCTTAACCCTTGCGCACATCCGTGACCATCCAGTCCATACAGGTTTTTTCGCCGGACGACACCCGACGAACAACGGCGGCGATCCGGGTATCGGTGCCGCCAGCTCGAGATCTCGCCGCCGGCTCGCCCGCCCGCGCCAGCCACGTGTTCGACTCGAACCTACGCCCGACCACGCCCTGAACCCCCCCTGCCGGCTGGCGCGCCGTTAGAACGTCAACTTGAACCCGAACTTCGCGATGCGCGGCGCGATGATCACCGTCGGCCGCAGAAACCGCGGCAGGTTTTCCACCGACCCGTCCGGCTGCCGCACCGACCGCCGCCCGATGATGCTGTCCTGGCTCTGCGCCGCGTTCGCGTTCGTAAGGTTGTAGAGGTCGAAGAACAGCCCCACGCGCTTCGTCCCCCACCGGAACTGCTTCTCCGCCCGGAGGTCGACGATCGTCACGTGGTCCTCGCGATAACTCCCTTCTGGCTCGACCACCATCGTGAACGTCCCGCCGTTGGTCCCCACGCTCATCCGCCGCGGAATCGGGTCCCCCGCCTGGTGCCGCACCACCGGGGAGATCAGGATCCCGTACGGCGCCTCGTAGGTCCCAAACAGCTTGAACGTCCAGATGGTCGAATCGGCCACGTTGTTGTACGCCTCGTTCGGGTTGTTCGGCGCCCCAAACCACGTCCGGTGATTCCACGTGTACAGAAACGTCGCCAGCAGCGACCAGCGGTGCGACATCCGCTTGTTCAGCGTGACGTCGAGGTTCTTGTACCAGTGGTCGTAGTCCTCCCGCGCCTGCCACTCGAAGCGGCTCACCGTCACCGTCGACAGGTTGTACGCCGTGAAGGGCTTCCCATCATCGGGCGTCCCGGCCAACCCGTCCGGCCCCGGGTCACTCACCGGGAACGGCACGCTCCACAGCTCATACGGCCGCCCCAGGTCCTTGAGCCGCAGCATGTTGTTCAGCTTCTTGTAGACGTAGCCCACCCGCAGCCCCATGTCCGGGACAAGCTGCCGCTCGACAAACGCGTTGACCTCGGTCGTCCACGGGTCCTGCAGGTTTGGCGCCACCGTGTTGGTCGCCCCGCCCGACAGGCTCACAAACGGCCCCAGCTCGTCGAGCGTGAACAGCCGGTCCCCGTTGCGGTCGACCCACCCGAAGGTCGCCACCGTCAACTGGATCGGGTTGACATCGTCCGAGTAGCTCACCCCCGGGTTGTCATAGAACCGCCCGGCGTTGACCTTGACCACCGTCTCGCCGTCGCCCCGCAGGTCCCACGCGACCCCGAAGCGTGGCGCCACCAGGCCCGAGTACTTGATAATCCCGTCGCGCTTCGGCACCACCCACGTGTCCGCAAACGACACCCGCGGCAGCGCAAACGGTCCCGCCGACGTCAGCAGGGGCACGCCGCCGTAGAAAAAGTCCCGATACCGCGCCTCGCGCACCCGCTGCTCCGGCTCGAACGCGTTGTAGAAGTCGACCCGCACCCCCGCGTTCACCGTCACCCGCGCGCCCAGGTCGAACTGGTCCTGCACAAACCCCCCGTGGTGCCACAGGGCGTCGACGAGGCGCGTCGGCGTGTTCCGCAGCTGCACCCGATACGGCGTGGTGAAATCGACCCCGCTCGTGCTCCGGAACTGCAGCACCACGTCGTCTCGGCTCGACATCTCTTCGTCCGAGATCCGTTCGTACTCCGACAGCCACCCGAACTTCAGCGAGTGGTCGCCCCCCAGCCAGTCGTCCACAAACAGGCTCCCCGCGACTTCCGCCTGATACCGCCGCCGGTCATACCGAAAGCCCGGATAGCCCCCCGCCGTGTTCCCCGTAATCAGGTCGGTCATCCGCGGCCGGATGGTCGACGGCGTGCCCACCGTCAGGTCCGGGTTGTACGGGTTGTTCGGCCAGTTGTAGCCGAAGGTCGCCCCCCGGAAGTCGAAATACAGCGTCGGGGCGGCAATCCAGTTGTATTCCACCTTGCCCGCCCACGACCCGCTGTCCTGCCGATACACCGCGTCGAGCGACTGCGTCGCCCCCGCGTTCCGATACGGCTGCAGCTTGTGCCCATACTGCAGAAAGTGCGTCAGCTTGTTGTTCGGCGTGAGCTGGTAGGTCAGCTTGTAGGTCCCGTTGCGCAGCCGCGTCAGAAAATCCGGCCCGGGGTGCGCCGGGTCGTCAAACGGCCAGCCCGTCGTCGTCGTCACGATCTCCTGCCACCGCCACGAGGTGAAATACCAGAAGCGGTCCCGCTGGATCGGTCCCCCGAGGTTCCCGTTCGGGTCCAGATACCGCACGATCCGCGTCCCCACGCCCACGCCCTGGCGCACCAGCGCCGCATCCTGCGACACGTTGTCGCCCTGCAGGCGCTGGTTCTCGTAATCGAAGTAGACGTCGCCGTGCACCTCGTTCCCGCCCGCCTTCAACACCGTGTTGATGAACACCCCGGGCGTCGGCGCCGACGCATCCGCCGCGTTCGAAATCCCGAACGACACCTCGTCGAACGCCCCGTAGTCGAAGTAAAACCCCGCCGCCGCCGTCCCCTCGGTCGTGTTCGCCCCGTCGATCTGCACCCGGTTCTGCCCGCTTGCCCCATACGCGGTGTAGCCGGTCTGCGTCCCCGCCGTCGACCCCCCAACGTCAAACCGACTCACCGTCATGCCCGGCGCCTCGGCAATCAGCGACCAGATGTCCCGCGCGTTGGGGATGTTCCGCAGCATCTCGGCGTTGAAGGCGTTCTTCACCGCCGTGTTCTGCACATCCACCACCGGCGACTCGCCCGTCACCGTCACCGTTTCCTCGATCGCCGCCACATTGAGCTTCACGTTGACCGCCGCCTGGAAGCCGATCTGGATGATGACCCCGTCGCGCACCACCGTCGTGAAGCCCGGTAGCTCGAACTTCAGCCGGTAGGTCCCCGGCGGCAGCGCCGGAAACCGGTAGTCGCCGCTCGCGTCCGTCACCGCCGTCTGCACGCCGAGCAGCGCTGGACTCTCCGCCGTCACCGTCACACCCGGCAGCACCGCCCCCGTGTTGTCCACCACGGTGCCCCGAATGCTGCCCGTCGTCGGCTGCCCCCACGCCGGCCCCCCCACCAGCGCCACGAGCACCCCGACGAGTGCCGCCATGCAATCAAGCCTCCGCCTCATCGCCTCCTCCTCCAGGTGGTGACGGGTACCCTGCTCCAGGGCTCCACTGTAGCGGCCGAGCTGATGCGTGCCTATCGGGTCCCGACAGGATTTTTCTCCTCGCAGAGCCAGTAGCCAGAGACCGCTCGCGCAGCGCTGCCGATCTGGCCGGTCGGCCTTCGACGGTCCCCGTTGCAGCGATTCCGCGGCGGGTACGTCAGAATGGCGAGCGTGCCGGGCTGGTTCCCCTCAGCGCTCTTGGCGGCCACAGGCTTCGTGGCGGGCCTGCTCAACGTCGTGGCCGGCGGTGGCTCGTTCCTGACCCTGCCGGTGCTGATCTTCCTGGGTTTGCCGGCGCCCGTCGCCAACGGGACGAACCGCGTGGGCGTCCTGATGCAGAACCTGGGGGGCGTGTGGGGCTTTCACCGGCACCGCGTGCTCGACTGGCGCTGGGGGACAGAGGCCAGTCTCCCGGCGCTCGCCGGGGCAGCCCTCGGAGCCTGGCTGGCGCTGGACATCGGGGACCATGCGTTCCGCCGGATCCTGGCGAGCGTCATGCTCGTCGGCGCCCTCGGGCCCATCCTGAGCACATCGCCGGCGCCGCACGCGCCCCGGAAACGGGCGGCCTCCTGGCTCATGGCCGCGGGTTTCTTCCTCGTCGGCGTGTATGGGGGCTTCCTCCAGGCGGGCGTCGGTTTTCTCATCCTTGCGCTCACGAGCCTCGCGGGTCTCGACCTGGTGCGCGGCAACGCCGTCAAGGTGCTGAGCGTCCTGCTCCTCACGCTCCTCTCGCTCGCCATCTTCGCCTGGCACGACCGGGTCGACTGGGGACTCGGTCTCGTGCTGGGCCTGGGGAACGCCGCCGGCGGACTCGTGGGGGTCCGCCTGGCGGTTCTCAAGGGGCATCGCTGGCTGCGGGGCGTCGTGACGGCGGCGATCCTCTTGTTGGCCGTGCGCCTGTGGGTGGGGTAAGACAGGACGCCTCTCGCCCGACGCCGGCAGCCTGCTCGCCGCTGCCCCGGCCTCAGGTCGCCCGGCCGCCCTGCACGCGCTCGATCCAGAACCGCTCGTATCGGGGCGCGATCCAGATCGCCCAGGGCACGAGCAGCGCGCCGGCGATCAGGTCCACCACCCAGTGATGCCGCAGATACACCGTCGACACGAGCAGGCCGGCGACGAAGGTGAGGAGGATCGGGAAGAACCAGCGGCAGTGCTTCCACGCGTAGTACAGGCTCAGGAGGCTCACGGCCGAGTGCAGGCTCGGAAACGCCGCGCGGGCCGCGTGATTCGGCATCATCTCGAGAAGCGCCTGCTGAAAATCGGTGATCGGTCCGCCCCGGAGAGTCACCTTGAAGAGCCCGAGCGACTCGAAGTACAGCCGGGGGGGCGCTGCCGGAAAGATGACGTACAGCACGTAGCCGGTATAGAAGCACAGAATGATGCCGAGCAGCGCCTGGCGCGCCTCGACGCGCCGTCCGCTCAGCCACAGGACCATCACGACCGACGGCGCCACCAGGTAGAAGTTGGCGTAAAAGAGGTTGAAGAACTCCGTCCGCGCCGGCGTGATGTAGCGTTCGGCCCAGATGACCGGCTGCCCGCCGAAGATCCACTCCTCGATCGCCGCCAGGTGGTGGTGAATGTCGTGCGGATTGACGAACCGCACGGTGTCGTGCAGGTTGGTGTACACGGCGATGCACATCAGAAACGGCAGCATCGTCCGGAAAAACTCGGCCGCGGCCAGGCCTTTGCGCGACTGGTGCGGCCGGCGCAGGTAGCGTTCGAGGGCCGGCAGCACGCCCGCCAGCACGACCACGACGGCTAGGCGCAGCAGCCCGCCGCGAATCTTGCGGGAGTCGATGCCACGCTGGGCCAGGTCGACGTTGGCATAGATGGTCACGATCGCCGACGCCACGAACCCGATGGCCAGCAGCCCTTCTTCGGGTCGAAGACGACGGAGCCACGACATCAGACCGCAGTCTGGCACGGGTGACCGACCGCCCTCAACGCGGGGGCGCGAGCCTCCGGAGCAGCTCGCGCACGGCGGCCTCGAGCTGGCTGTCGCGCCCCGCCTGCGCCTCGCCGAGCGGCCGCTCGATGGCGACGTCGACCGGCCGCGGGTGGCGCTCCATGTCGCGGCCCCGGCCGTCGGTCACCCGCATGCGCGGCAGGCGGAAGGTGGACCCGTCGAGCAGGCGGGCGTTCCAGGTGTAGATGATCCACCCCGCAGTGGGCTCGCCGACGACCGGGCCCAGCCCGAGCGCGCGATAGCCTTCCGTGAAGTCCTCGGCGTCGGAGAGCGAGTGCTGGTTGGTCACGAGCACGGTCGGGCGCTCGAGGGCGCGCTGGCCGAGCACGACGCGCGCGGGCGAGGCGGGCTGGCCGCGCAGCGTCATGGTCAGGTAGCTTCGGCGGGCCAGGATGTCGATCGCGTACACGTTGACGAAGCCGCCGCTGTTGTTGCGGACGTCGATCACGACGCCCTCGCGCGCGTGATTCTCGGCGTCGAGGTCCACGTAGAGCTGTTCGAGGGCAGCCTGCGACATGTTGAGCATGTGCACGTAGCCGAGCCGGCCACCGCTCGCCCGGTCGACCAGCGCGCGGTTGGCCTCGACCCACTGGCGGTAGACGAGCGCCTTCTCGGCGGCCCGGTCGACGGGCTTGACGACGACGTCGCGGCGTCCCGCGCCCTCGGCCGAACTCGCCACCGTCAGAACCACGCGACGGCCAACCTGGTGGTCCAGCCGCGCGTCGAGGTTGGTTCGCGCCTCCAGGGGCTCACCGTCGACCGCGACCAGGTAGTCGCCCACCGCGACCTGCCGGGTGAGCGCGGCCGGACCCAGGTCGATCACCTCCGTCACGCGCAGGCGCCCGCTCCGTTCGTACTCGGCGCGGTCGAACCGCAGTCCGAGGCGCCCGGTCGAGGGCTCCGCGCCGCCCGGGGCGTTGACCCCGAGGTGCGAGGCGTCGAGCTCGCCCACCATGAGCGCGAGGACGCGCCGGAGCTCGTCGCGTGTCGCCGCGCCCGCCGCATACGGCTCGAAGCGCCGGCGCGTCGCGTCCCAGTCCACGCCGTGGAACCCGGGGTCGTAGAAGTTGTCGCGCTGCAGCGTCCACGCCTGGCGGAAGATCTCGCGGCGCTCCCGCGCGAAGTCGACGTCGAGCTCGGCGCGCACGGCGATCGCCCGCGACTCGCCGCGTTCGATGGGCACGACGCGAAGCCGCCCGTCCTCGAGGTAGTAGACCTCCTGGCTGTCAGGGGCGACCTGCAGGCTCGCCTTCGGTAGGCGGGTGGCGGTCAGTTGCCGCGCCGCCGGCCGCTCGCGCGCCAGCTCGTCGAGCGAGTACGCGTACAGGTTCTGCTGGCCCTCGGCCCCCCCGATGAGGACCACCCACCTGCCGTCGGGACTGACGCGCTGGGCGGCCACGTCGACGCCCACGGGAATCAGGCTCAGGCGCCGCCGGATCCCGTCGAAGACCACCTCGACCGGCGCACGCGAAGCGCGCTCGCTCGACGTCCCGGCGGCCGCTTCGCCGGGGGCTGGCCGCGTCGACGCTGGGCGCGCCGGCTCGGGCTGGAACAGATCGCGGAACAGATCCTCGCGGAACCGCGGCGGCCGGAGCACGAGGTCGACGCGCGCAAGCTGCCCCATCTCGGTCCGCTGCCGCGTGTCGAACAGCAGAAAAGTCCCGTCGGGCGCCCACGAGACGCTGCCCGCGAACACGTTCGCCAGGAAGCTCACCGGCCGCGCGGGGCCGCCCGAGGCCGGCACCAGCACGACGTTCGTCAAGCTCCGATCGCCAGTGGCCAGCACGGCGATCCAGCGCCCGTCGGGCGACCACGCCGGGGCCCGCGCCCCGAGCGGGTCGCCGAACCGCCCGGTGGCCACGACGCGCTGCTCGCGGGTCTCGAGGTCGAGCACCCGCAGCTCGCGCTGATCGCGGACGAACGCCAGCGTCCGCCCGTCGGGAGAGAACCGCGGCGCCTGGTCCGCCCCGGGGCCGGTCGTCAAACGCGTCTCGCCTCCGGCCACGAAATCGTAGAGGAACAGGTGCGGTGCGCCGTCGCGGTCCGACACGTACGCGAGGCGACGGCTGTCGGGTGCCCACGCGAGGTCCGACTCGACCGCGGGCGTTCGGGTGACGCGCGCAGCGTCGCCGCCGTCCCTGGCCGGCGCCGCGAACACCTCGCCCCGGGCGACGAACGCCACCTTCTTGCCTTCGGGCGAGAGCGCGAGGTCGGTGAAGTCACTCGTGAGCGTGAGGTGCTCGACGCCGGGGCCGGCCGGCGTGCCGCGCCGCGCGACCGGGACCTGCCGGACCGCGCCCGTCGCCGTCTCGCACGTCCAGACGCCGAACTCCCGCTCGAACGCGATCGTGCGGCCGTCGCGCGTGATGGTCGGCCAGAGGACGCGACCGTCGCGGAACCGCGTGAGCCGCGCCGCCTCGCCGCCGCCGAGCGGCGTCACCCACACATTCTCGGCCCCGTCGCGGTCCGACACCAAGTAGAGCCGGCGGCCGTCCGGGCTCCACATCGGCCAGAGGTGCTTGGCCCCGCGCGGCACCAGGCGCTCGTAGGTCGGCGGGGCACCGTCAGCCAGCAGCCACAGCTCCGATTCGTCCAGGTGGCTGTGCCCCTTGCGCCACCACTGCGCCGAGGCGATGCCCCGCGCCACCAGCGCGACGCGCGTCCCGTCGGGAGCCGGCGCGGCGAAGAACTCGTTGACGTACCGCTCCGCACTCACCGGCATCGGCGTGCCCCCGTCCACCGACACCCGGAACACGTCGTTCATGCTGGCGATGTCGAGGCTGGCCGAGGAGAAGTACACGAACCGGCTGTCCGGCGACCAACCCTCCACCTGCTCCGGCCCGTCGTCCCACGTGAGCCGCGTGAGCACACCCGTGGGGAGATCGAGGAGGTACACGTCGCCGGCGCCCGTTCGCGTCGACACGAACGCCAGACGCTGGCCGTCGGGCGAGAAGAGGGGACGCGACTCGGTGGCCGCGTGCGACACGAGCAACCGCGCCTCGCCGCCCGCGGCCGGCACCGTCCAGATATCGCCGCCCGAGACGAACGCAATCTCCCGGCCGTCCGGGGAGATGCCCGGCTCGGCGAACGAATGGCGGGCGTCTCGATCGTCACGGGCCGGCGCTGACGTCGGCTGGTCTGCCCGCGGCAGCGCGAGCGAGACGACGAGCGCGGAGAAGAGCAGAGCGAGGAATCGGAGCATTTGCGCCTCCAGGGTCGGCGTTCCGGCTTTTGAGCTTCGGGGTCCCAGCTTCGGGGCGAGTCGTGCGGGCCACCCACCCTCAGGGGTACCGCCACCGCTTCAGATCCGCCCCCGCCGGGGCGTAGCGCTCGAGGTGCGCCGTCATCTTCTGCATCAGCTCGGCCGGGCGCGGCCCCCAGCAGTGCGGCGCTCCCGGCTGAAAGACGATCTCGCCGCCGAAGCGCGGATTGGTCGCCTTGCTCAAGAACTCGTCGAGCCGGTGCACGGCGTTCTCGAGGTAGTACGAGTCGTCCTCGCCCACATAGACGTTGATCTTGTGCGCCACCTTGGGCCCGAGCGTCAGCCAGTCGCGCTCGAGCCGGGCTCGGAGGTCGTAGTGCTCGCGCCAGTAGGCGGCCACCGCGCGGTCGATGCGGCCGGTCCGCTTGTCCCACAGGCGTCGCGGGTAGCCGTCGGGCCCCACCGGACCGAACGTGGCGTCCCAGATGTCCCACTGGCCGCCGGACCGCGACCGATCCCCCACGACCAGCTCGTACCAGTTTTCGTCCTTCATCATCGACACGATCGAACCGTCCGGACGCCGCTGGTTCGGACGCTCCACGCGCATCCACCCGTGGTCGACCCAGTAGGCGTTGTCGTCTTCGTAGATGTTCACGATCTGGTGGGCACGAAAGTCGACCGGGTCCGGGCAGCTCGCCCAGACGCCGCCGTAAAAATCGGGGTAGAAAATCTGGTGGGCCAGAGCGATCCACCCACCCGTCGACCCCCCGGAGAGCAGCCGCGCCCAGGGTTCGCGGATGGCCCGGAACCGGCGCTCGACCTCCGGAATGAGCTCCTGGAGAATCGCGTCGCCGTAGGGTCCGTTGTTCGCCGAGTTCACGCCGTACGAGTCGTCGTAGTACGGCGAGGGATGCTGAAGCGTAACGTAGAGGAACCGTGGCGTGTCTTCCGCGAGCCAGAGGCGATCGAAGTCGCCCCCGGTACCGAAGCCCCCTGGCGCGCGAAGGGAGAAATGGCCCTGGATGTAGTTCACGGGATAGAAGACGTCCGGGTGGGCGTCGTAACCCTTGGGCAGCAGCACCGTAGCGCCGATCTCGATGGGCTGACCCCACCACGCCGACAGGATCTCGCTCCTGATCTTGAAGCGCTTGACAAAGGTCGTGTCGGGCGGAATCGACACGGGAGGGATCACCTTGTCGGCAACGAGGCTGACGACCCCGCTCCTCGCCGGATCCAGCACCAGCTTCACCGGGTCGCCGTACAGGTTGCCGGGCGACCGGCGCCAGTTCTGGCCTTCCCACTGGTCCATGTGGAGCCAGACCGTGTGGCCGTCGGCGCGGCGAAAGCGGGTGTAAACGTTCACGAAGGGCTGGACCCAGTACTCGCCCGGCGGAAGGTCCGGCAGGCTCTGGACGGGATGGCCGAACGTCGTCTCGTCGATCACCGCGGCCGCACCCGGCCCGAGCCCTTCGACGTCGACCCCGAAGAGCGGCACGCCAGTGGGACCGGCCTGCTCCACAGGCGGCCGCGTCATCTCGCGGCTGATCGCCACGTAGACGCGTCCCGTGACTGGCTCCTGACGCACCGCCGGCGCGAAGCTCACCGAGAACCTCAGCGCGCTCGCCGACGGCGCGCGCTGGCCTTGCGCGCCCAGAACCCCAGCGGCAACAGCCAGCGCGACCCCAGCCCCGGCCGCCAACGTGACCAGCCAGGCGGCGCTCGAGCGGACCACGTGACGGCTCGTCATGCCCGGCTAGTGTAGCGAAGCGCCGCCTGAGACGCCAAGCCGAGGGGCCTCGAGCTGAACCGGCTCCGGGCATCCCGCCCGACCGGAACCGCTACGAGATCATCGATCGATGGAGAACCCCGACGCGCGGCAGATGACCTGTTACCGGCTGAAGAGCGACCGGTACACACTCGCGCTTCAGGCGGAGGGCGATGCCGTCGTCGCCCAACCCGACGTTCCCGGGCTACTGGTTTCGCTCGCCGAACTGTGGCGATAGCCGAAGGCTGTGCCGCGGTGGCATGTTCCGTGGCGCTCACCTCGCGAGCAGGACCCCAATCACGGCCAGGAGCACCGTCACCTGAATCCCGGCGAGCCAGATGAACCGCCGGGAGCCCTTCTGGTCGAGGCTGTCGATACGGCCCGCCAGTTCGTCCCGGAAGGGGTCGACCTTTTGGTCCAGGGCGTCGATCCGCGTGCTCAGGCGCTCGTCCAGATGGACCACGGCGTCGCGGAGCTGCCCAACGCCCCGCGCGTGCTCCTCCACCCGCCCTTCCAGATACGCGACGCGCTCTTCGAGACTCGGCACCAGCGGCTCCGGGCTGTCCGACCGTCACGCGCAGCATCGCGTGCCGGATCCGGCGTGTCAAGCAAGAGGAAACGCCGAAGGAGGGCTCGCGGCTCGCCGCGAGCCGAACGTCGGGAGATCTCCCGCGTGACCGAACCGCTCACGCGCGCGCGAGGAACGCGTCCGTCAGGCGACGCCACTCCCCCGAGCGCAGGAGGCGGTTGGCCGGCAGGACGAGCTCGCCGCCGTCCGCCGTGGCGTAGCCCAGGACCTGCTCGAGCAGCCGCTCGAGGCGCACGCCTTCCTCGGCGAGCCAGCGGCGGGCCGGCTCGCCGGTGGGCAAGGCTTCATACGCCGCGTTCGCTGGCACGATTTCGACGAGCCAGCCGCGCACGTACGGGTCACGGTGAAGCAGCGTCGGGTCCCGCGTCGCCTGGGCGTTCACGCGCGCCACCACGCCCGTCACGGGCGACGGGAGCGCCGTCTCGTGGCCGTCCGCGCGCAGCGTCGCGACCGGCGCTCCCCGTTCGAGGCGCGTGCCGACGCGCGGCACCCACACCTGCACCTGGGACGGGAGCAGGCGCTGCGCCAGGTCATCCAGCCCCACCCGCACGCGACCGCGACGTCCCACCGCCACCCACGTGTGCCCGGGGGCGTAGCGTACGCCCGGTCGCCACCACACAGGGCCCGCGCGCGTCACGCCCAGGCGCCGGCGCCTGAGCTCCGCCACGCCTTCGATGGCCCCGATGGCAACGAGGACCGGCAGCGCGACGGCCATCACGACCGCCGCGAAAACGAGGAGCCGGACCAGCAGGCCGGCGAGAAAGAGTCCGGCGGAGCTGAGCACGTTCATGATGGCGTCCATGGAGCACCTCGGCCGTCACACCCTGTTTCCGTCCGGCAGATGTCGTTTCCGTCCGGCTAAAGCCGGACGCCACCGGAGAACTGAGATGAAGCGATAGTCGTTCGTCTTCAGCGGCGTCCGCTCAAAGCCCCCTCGTCAAGAAGAATTCCCGTGCCACCTCCGGCCACTGCTCGGGGTCGAGGGCCCGCGCCATGCCGTCGACCGGGACACCGCCGTCCTGATACGCCAGCCCGGCGGTCGTGGACAGTCGGCCCCGAAGCGTGTCCGCCGCCTGCTCGATCCACCGTCGCGCGGTCCCGTTCGCCAGGAGCGTCCGCAGATTCGGCGCCAGGCGTTCCGGTCGGACCTTGATCAACCAGTCGCGGCCGTACGGATCCGGCGGCTGCTCGGGACGAAACGCCTCGGGGTTGACGTCGACGACGATGCCGTCGACGGGCGAGAGCATGGGGATTCTGTCGCCGTCAGCGACGAGGGTCCACGCCGGCTCGCCCTGGCCGACGCGCCCACCGGGCGCGGGCAGGTGCACCCGGTCCGGCGCGCCCACGAGCTTGCGCGCGAAATCGTCGATCCCCACCGTGACGACGCCCTCCGGCTCCACCCGGGCCCAGGCGTGGCCGGGGTGGTAGTAGCGGTCCTCGGGCACGGCGAACCACTCGACCAGCCTCGCCATCGCCGGCCGTCGGACCACGGCGGGCTGCCGCGCGGCCGCGCCGCCGGTGACGTAGCGCCAGAATGGGATGAAGAGCAACAGGAACGCCACGGCGATCAGGTACTCGATTGCCTTGGCGGAGTACATCGCGAACACGTCGTGCGGCATCATGGTCGGCTGTCTCCCTCAGTGCACACCGGCATAGTCCGGATGCTCCCGCAGGACCGGCATCCGGTTCACGATCCAGCGGAACGTCAGGACGCCGATCGTGATGATGGTGACCGACGTGACGATCTCCATCCAGCTCGGCAGATACCGATCGGCGAGGTGCCAGTTGAACGCCACGATGGACACGTTCAGTCGATTCAGCACGATGCCGGCGACCGTCACGACCGCGGCCGCCCGCACGCGCGTCACGTCGCCGCGCCGCACGGCGCGGGCCAACAGGAAGCACGGCACGAGCACGAACCCGACGACCTCCACCAGGAACCAGAGCCCGAGCGGTGTGGGCAGCAGGGCCCAGTGGCCCCCGTCGGCGAGCCCCAACAGCTTGAGGAAGAAGTACGTGAAGAGCACGACCGACGCGGCGCGGCCGAGCCCCAGCGTGATGCGGTCGAGGTCGACGTGCCGGTCCGGGTGAATCTGGTCCCGAAAGAGGCGGTGCGAGAGCGAGCTCTCGACGATCACCATCGTCAGGCCGGCGGCGATGCTCGAGACGAAGAAAAAGACCGGAATGAAGGGCGAGTACCAGAGGGGGTGGAGCTTGGTCGGCGCGAGCAGAAACAGCGCGCCGAGCGCCGACTGGTGCAGCGTCGAGAGGATCACGCCGAAGACGGTGGCCCCGATCGTCAGGTAGGCGGCCCACTCGCGCACGCGCCGCCAGCCGAGCCACTCGAACACCGCCGGGCAGAACTCGAGGAACTGTACCGTGAGGTAGAGGAACACGTGCCAGCCCACGAGGAACATCACCGACGTCACCCCGTAGGACCGGATGACGGGGTACGGGATGCGCCACGGCTGGCCGAGGTCGACCATCAGGCCCACGACGACGAAGAAATAGCCGAGGAAGCCGGTGAGGATCGCCGGCCGCAGTACCGGGTAGTAGGCCTTGAGCCCGAAAAGGTACACGGTCGTGGCCAGCACGTATCCGCCGGCGGCGAGCGCCACGCCGCTCAACACATCGAGGCCGATCCACAAGCCCCACGGCGTGGTCTGCGACAGGTTGGTCGCCGCGCCGAGGCCGAAAACGAACCGATAGGCGATGACGGGCAGCCCCACGACGAGGATCAGCGCCGCCACGGCGTTGCCGGGCGTCACAAGGCTTCGCACGTACTCCTGGAGCGAGAGGCCCATCAGCAGCTTGTCTCGCACCCACGGGCGGTCGGCGGCGGACGCGGCGCGGTCACTCATGGCGGGTCTCCTCCCCGGTGACGGGCCCGGCGGCCTGCGCCGACCGGGCTCGGGACACGGCGTACAACCCCATCAGAAATGGCGGCCAGAGCGTCAAGACGAGGGGCACGGCCGAGAGGAACGGCCAGGTGAGCGAGGGATACGGCGTCTCGTCGAGACCCGCCGGGAACCCCAGCGTCTCGAACGCGCGGTCGGCCAGATACAACCAGCTCGTTCCGCCGACCTCGTGCTCACCATAGACATGATGCACGTAGCGATCGGGAGCCTGGTAGATGCGCGCGTGGGCCTCGTCCACAAGATCCCCCCGCCGGCCGAAGGTGAGGGCGCCGGAGGGACAGGCCTCGACGCACGCCGGCGGAGCCCCCGCCCTCTGCCGCTCGGCGCAGAAGTCACACTTGCGGACGTACGGAATCGCGCGCTCGTACTGGTACTTCGGCACGCCGAAGGGACACGCCACCATGCAGTAGCGGCAGCCCAGACAGAGCTCCGGGTGGTAGACGACCGGCCCGCCTGGGGTTTTCTCGATCGCCTTCACCAGACAGGCCGAGGCGCACGCAGGGGCTACACAGTGATTGCATTGCGCCTTGACGAACCGAACCTCGCCGTCCGGTTCCGACGCGAAGGCGTTGACGACCGTGAACCGCTCCGTGCCGGTCGTGCGGACCACGCCGGGGGCCAAGTCATCCTGGGCGACGGGAAGACCGTGCGTGTCGGCGCACGCCGCTTCGCAGGAGCGGCAGCCGATGCACCGGGTCGTGTCGACCAGCACGGCCGACGCGCCGGTTCTCAGGCTCGGCGCGGCCTCCGCCGTCGGGTGGGGCGCGACGATCCCCGCCGCTCCTGCCGCACCGGCCACTGTCAGAAACCGTCTTCGACTGAGCGCCATGATGTGGACTCCTCACCAGACCGCACGCAACGCCGAGATCCAGAAGTCCACCGCGGCTCCCACGACCGACCGGGCCGTCGCGAGTCGCATCACCGTACCCCCTTCACGCGGGATGGGGCGCCGGCGTTCCGGCCGGCCACCCGCGCCCCGCAGTCGAGCCGCGCGAGGATCTCGCGGTACAGGGGGCACTGCTCGAAGTCCTGCGTCAGGCAGGGACTGGCGCTCACCACGCGGTCGAGCGGCACCATCTTCCGCACGGTAAAACCGCTGCAGTAGAGCATCACGACTTCCTTCAGGTAGGGGCAGGACATCGGCGTCGCCCTCCGGCCACCGCTTCCGCAAGAGCCGATCCAACCGAGCGCCGGGGTGGCTCCCGGGAGATCCGCGCAACCGGCTCATGCCGCGTGGGTTGCGCCGCCGCCAGGGACGGATCGTCTGACCCCGCATTCAGGGGGTGTGGCAAGAAACAACGCCCCGCACGGCTCTCGTCGCGCGCGCCGCGCGGGTCGCCCGCGTCAGACGGGGCACGCCGCGGGGGTGTGGAGAACCTCGACGGACCGTCGAATCGCGCAACAGGCGGGTCAGTCGCCGACCGGCGACGACGCGCCAGGTGCCGACTCGGGTCGCGGCGGACGCTTGAGCCCGTACTTCTTCAGCTTGTGGTAGAGCGTGACCCGGTCGATGCCGAGCAGTCTGGCCGTCTGGCTGATGTTGCCGCCGGTGAAGCGCAGGACGTTGGCGATGTGGCGCTGCTCGACCTCCTCGAGCGAGAGCGGGCCCACGCGGTCGAGCTCCGCCGTCGAGGTGGCCGCGAACCCGAAGTCTGCGGGATGAAGGACCGGGCCCGCGGCCACGACGAGGGCCCGTTCGAGCAGGTTGCGCAGCTCGCGAATGTTGCCGGGCCAGTCGTGGGCCACGAGCCGTGCCATCGCCTCGGCCGAGACGCCCTCGACCCGGCGCCCCTGCTCGGCCGCCAGGCGTTCGAGGAGGTCTTCGACGAGCAGGGGAATATCTTCCCGGCGGTCGCGCAACGGGACGAGGTGGATGGGCACCACGTTGAGGCGGTAGTAGAGGTCCTCGCGGAAGCGCCCCTCAGCCACTGCCTTGCGCAGGTCCCGGTTGGTCGCCGCGATGATCCGCACGTCGACGTCGATGGGCTCCGTGCCGCCCACCCGACAGAAGCGCCGGTCCTCGAGCACGCGCAACAGGTCGAGCTGCAGCTTCGGACTGATGTCCCCGATCTCGTCGAGGAAGAGCGTGCCCGTGTGCGCCGCTTCGAACTTGCCGATGCGTCGCGCCACGGCACCGGTGAAGGCGCCCTTCTCGTGCCCGAAGAGCTCCGACTCGAGGAGGGTCTCCGGGAGCGCGGCGCATGAGACGGCCACGAACGGGCCCGCGGCGCGCGGGCTCTCGAGGTGAATCGCGCGCGCGAGCACCTCCTTGCCTGTCCCGCTCTCCCCGAGGATGAGCACCGTCGACTGGCTGCGCGCGGTGGCGCGCGCCAGCTCGAAGACGGCTTGCATCGCCGGCGCCTTGCTCACCAGGTCCCGGAAGCGGTACTCGCGCTTGAGGACCTTCCTGAGGACCGACGCCTCGCGCTCGAGCGACCGCTGGCGGACAATTTTCTCCACCATCAAGCTCATCTCTTCGGGGTCGAAGGGCTTGACGAGGTAGTCGTACGCGCCGAGCTTCATGGCGCTCACGGCCGTATCCACCGTCGCGTAGGCCGTCATGATCACCACGGCGATGTCGGGACGGACCTTGCGGACTTCTTCGAGCACCTGCAGACCGTCCATGCCCGGCATCTTCAGGTCGACCAGCAGGATCGCCCAGCGGTCGGCCTTGACCTTCTCGAGCGCGGTCGCGCCGTCGGGCGCCGTCTCCACGCGGTAGCCGTCCTCGCGGAGCCAGCCCGACAGCGACTCCCGCACGATCTCTTCATCGTCCACGACCAGGATGCGCGTGCGTTCCTTGCTCATGGCCTTCCCCACGCGTCGCGGAGATCGAGATACCGCGGCCAGCAGGCTTCGCAGAACCCGCCACCCTTGGCGTCGACCTCGACGAGGCTCGCCGAGCGCGACATCACGCAGCGGGCCCGCTCGCAGTGGACGAGCCCGAAGGCGTGGCCGAGCTCGTGCACGGCCTCCTTGGCCAGGCGCGCCCCGACGAGCGGGCCGCCCGCCGCCAGGGTGCTGCCCGGGGGCACGAGGCGAGCCGTGGACACGACGGCGGCGCGGCCACCGAGCTGGGCCTCGCCGAAGACGAAAGTGAGCGCCGGGATGAACAGGTCCACGTCCGTCACGGCCAGCACCTTGCCCGCCTCGCCCGACCCTCGCGCCGCCAGCCATTCGAGGATGCGGGTCGACGAAGCTTGTTGGCGCGCCGCGTCGACCACGTCGGCTGGTCGCTCGCGACCGCGCAGCATCCGGACCGGCAGGCCGAAGACGCGGGCCACGTGGACGCGCACCTCCGACAGCAGCCGATCGGGCGACGTCTCCGCCCCGATCCACCACACGCCGATCGACCGGTCAGCCGCACGCCCATCGCCGCTCATGTCGTCGCCGTCGCCGCGCGCGTCATCGCCGCCAGGCGGATGCGCACCGTCGTGCCGCGCCCGGGCTCGCTGTCGATCTCCAGTTTCCCGCCGTGGCGATCGACAATCCCGTAGACGACCGACAGGCCGAGGCCGGTGCCCTTCTGCTTCGTCGTGAAGAACGGGTCGAACACCTTCGACAGATGCTCGGGCGCGATGCCCGTGCCCGTGTCCGCGAACTCCACCGCGACGTCCGCGCCGCCGCCGTCGGCGGGCAGGGCCCGCAACCGCACGGTGAGGGTGCCGCCCGCGGGCATCGCGTCGCAGGCGTTGAGCGCGATGTTGACGAAGGCCTGGCGGAGCTGGCCCGGGTCGCCCTCGACGGGCGGGACGTCCCGATAGTCCCGCACGATCACGACGTTCTGGAGCTCGGTCTTGTGGCCGATGAGCGACAGCGCTTCGTCCAGCACGGCCACCAGCGCGAGCGATTTCATCGCCGGCGGACGCTGTCGGGCGAAATCCAGGAGGTTGTGGACGATCGCCGTGCACCGCTCGGTCTCGCGCTGCACGAGCGCGAGCTGGCGCAGGCACGCCTGGCGGGACGCCTCGTCGAACCGACCGGACTCGAGTTGCCGGATGAGCAGCTTCGCGTAGGTCAGGATGCCCGACAGCGGGTTGTTGATCTCGTGGGCCACCGACGCCGCCAGCCGGCCGAGCGAGGACAGCTTCTCGGACTGCACGAGCTGCGCTTGGGCCTGCCGGAGCGCCGCCGTGCGCTCGTCGACCTGGCGCTCGAGGCTCTCCATCAGCTCGTGCAGCCGGGCCTGCGTCTCGGCGAGCGACGCGGTCATGCGGTTGAACGACGTCGCCAGCAGCCCGATCTCGTCGCGGCGCTCGACGGCGATCGACTGCTGCAGCTCGCCGTCCGCGATGCGCCGCGTCGCGCGCATCACGGCGACGAGCGGCTGCACCACCACGCGTCGCTCGAACATGCTCACCATGGCCGCCAGCACGACCATCGCCAGCAGGGCCAGCCCGACCGTGCTCCAGCGCAAGGCCGCGCTGGCCCGGTCCACATCGGCCAGCGACATCCCGATGTCGATCACCCCGAGCACCGACTGCGTCGGCCGATGCACGTGACACGCGGCGTTCGAGCAGGCCGGCTCGTTGTAGATCGGCGTCACCATGCCGAGCACCCGGTGATCGCCGAGCCAGTACGTCCGGCTCCGCGAGGGAATGCTCAGGCGCACGATCGGCTGGTCGGCGGCGTGGCAGGCGTAGCACGATTCCGCCTTCTTGTCGACGAGCCGCCCGACCTCGCCGCGATCGGTCGAGAAGGTGACGCGCCCCTCCTTGTTGAAGAAGCGCACCTTCTCGATGCCCTCCTGGCGGCCGATCGTGTCCATGATGAGATAGGCGTCCTCGCGGCGGTCCTCCAGCATGTCGTGATACGTGCTGCTGCGGATCGTCTCGCTGAAGAGGGCCGCGTCGCGCACCACCTGGTCGATGAGCTGGCGCTCGTGAGCGCGGATCGCCAGCCACGCGAAGATCCCGATCGTGAAGGCGGTCACGACGGTGACCACCCCCGTGAGCCGCACGCTGAGGCGATTCCAGAACGAAATCGTCGAGATCGGCATCGCCTCGCCGGTTGAGAAGCCAAGCAAGTTGCGAGCCGGCCGGCCCGTCCCGGCCCGGGTGTGCCCTCCCACACGGCGAGGCACACCCGGCCCCCATGCGCTGCGCGGAGCCCGGCGGATGCCGGGATCCTGTCAGCCCGCGTCGTCGGGGTTCCGGCAGCCGCCTAGATTTCCCGTGCGTCCGCGCGCCGCCTCTGGTAGCATGAACGCACTCCCCGGCCAGTCCCGGGTCGCCCGTTCAGGAGGGTCATCATCGCGTCGCCCTATCGCCGCCTCACGGTCATCCTCATTCGTCCCTCCAAGTACGACGACGAGGGCTACGTCGTCCGGCACTGGCGAGGGACACTCCCGAGCAACACCCTGAGCTGCCTGAACAGCCTCACCGAGGACGTCGTGCGCAGCGGCGTGCTGGGGGCGATCGACGTGCGCGTGGAGGTGATCGACGAGATCGTCACGCGGGTGGACCCGCGCCGCCTGGGTCGCAAGCATCGGCGACCCGGAACGAAGGTCGTCGTCGGCCTGGTCGGGGTCCAGACCAACCAGTACCCGCGGGCGCAGGATCTGGCGCGCCAGTTCAAGGCGGAGGGGTTCGACGTCCTCATCGGCGGCTTCCACGTGAGCGGCGCCGTGGCGATGTCGCCGACGATGCCGCCCGAGTGCCAGGAGATGATCGACGCGGGCGTGACGCTGGTGCTCGGCGAGGTCGAGGACGAGTGGGGCCGGATCTTGCGTGACGTCATCGACGATCGGCTCCAGCCGGTCTACAATCTGCTGTCGCGGCTGCCCGACCTCAGCGACAAGCCGCTGCCCCGGGCGTCGTTCGAGACGCAGAAGAAGTTCGTGTTGACCGGGAGCGGCACGATCGACGCGGGGCGCGGCTGCCCGTTCTTCTGTTCCTTCTGCACCATCATCAACGTCCAGGGACGGAAGATGCGGGCGCGGGGCGCCGAGCACATCCTCCGACAGATCCGCGAGAACTACCACCTGAAGGGTCGGCGCGGCATTCGCCACTACTTCTTCACCGACGACAACTTCTCGCGGAACCCGCACTGGGAAGCCATTTTCGACGGCCTCATCCGCCTGCGCGAGCAAGAGGGGCTCGACATCGACTTCATGATGCAGATCGACACGCAGGCGGTGAAGATTCCGCACTTCGTCGAGAAAGCGGCGCGGGCGGGCTGCGTGCAGGTCTTCATCGGTCTCGAGGCCATCCGCGACGATAACCTCAAGGCCGGCGGCAAGCCCCAGAACAAAGCCGCCGAGTACCGCGAGATGATCGCCCGCTGGCACGAGGCCGGCGTCGTCTGCCACACGGGCTTCATCATCGGGTTCCCCGGCGACACCTACGAGCGGGTCATGGAAGATGTCCGCACGTTGCGCGAGACCCTGCTCGTCGACCAGGCGTCCTTCTTCATGCTCACGCCGCTGCCGGGCTCGCGCGACCATCAGATGGCGGTCAAGAACGGCGTTCCGCTCGACCCGGATTACAACAACTTCGACTCCTTCCACGCCGTCGCGCCGCACCCGAGGATGACCCGCGCGGCGTGGGAGCGGGCGTTTCGCGACGCGTGGGCCGCGTTCTACTCGTTCGAGTACATGCGCCAGTCGCTCCTGCGCCAGAACCCGCACACCTACTGGGCGGTGCTGAAGAACCTCATTTGGTATCGCGCGGGCATGATCGAGGGCGCCCACCCGATGATCACCGGCTTCTTCCGGCTAAAAGACCGCCGGTCGCGTCGCCCCACGTTCCCGATCGAGGGCCGGTGGGTGTTCTTCAAGCGCCGGGTCCGCGAGATCGCCTACTTGCTGCGCGAGTACGCGAAGCTCTACTTCGAGGTCCAGGACCTCTGGCTGCAGACTCGAATTCGGCGGGAGGACTACGGCTTCCTGGGCGACCTGCGCCGGCTGGCGGCCCGGTCGATGCAGGAGGCCAAGGTCAACTGGGCCCGGGTGCACGCCGCCGCGGCGGCGCGGCTGGCGGCGCTGCAGGGTGGCAGGGGCGCGTCGGGCGTGGCCCTCAGCCCGCCGATGGCGGCGCGCCTCTCGGCGCTCTGCGAGGCGGTCGGGTCGCGCGCGACCGCGCTCCGCGAGTCGGTGGCCGAGCGCGCCGGCGCGTTCCGCGCCCGCGTGGACCAATCGCTGCAAGACGCCGGCCGCCGCGTCAGCTCCCGCGCCCACGCGGTGCACGCTGCGCTTGCCGACCTCCGCCTGCCGGCGCTGCCCCCGGTCGTCACACCCCCGACGGCCATCCGGCTGCTCAGGCGCATGAACCCCCTCTCGCTCGCCCGGGTCGAGTACGACCCAGCCCTCACCGCCTACTGGCTCCGCACGCGCGTGGCGCTCGCCCGGCTGGAGCTGTGGCGGCTCAATCCGCTCGTCTTCTCGTGGAACGTCGCGCGCGGCGCCCGGCGGTCACTGCTCTTCTTCGTCGCGATGCTCGGCGAGCGCTACTGACCAGAGCTCCCCGGGTCCGGCACGCGGGCTCGCCCCGTCAACTCGCGCAGGTCGAAGACGTCCAGGTCCCGCCCGAAGACGACGCGCCCGGTGAACGTCCGCTGCACCTCGGCCACCAGGTCGGCCTCGGTCGCACTCCAAGTGAGCTGATGCGTGAGGATGACCGCCGCCACGCCCCCTCGCGCGGCGATCTCGCCCACCTTCGACCCCGGCGTGTGAAACGCCGCGTGATACCGCTGCCACACCGGCTCCCGCCGCTTCCACCCCTCGGTGGCGTACGCCTCGTGGACGAGCACGTCGGCGCCGCGAGCGATCTCGGCCAGCCCATCGAACGGCCCCGTATCGCCGGAGATCACGATGACCCCGGCGGGCGTGACGAACTTGTAGCCGTACGCGTGGCGCCACGACCCGTGCGGCACGCGAAACGCTTCCACCGTCACCCCCGCCCCGCGGTCGCGAAAGACGACGCCGGGCGCCACCTCGTGCACGTTGACCCGGTAGCCAGTCCGATTCGCCGGCTCGAGTCCGTGCAGGCGGATGTCGATGTCTTCACGGTAGGCCGCCAGCAGGTGCCGGGTCATGGCGCGCAGGCCCGGTGGGCCGTACGCCTCGAGCGGCGCGGCGCGCTCGAGCACCCAGGGCGTCAGGATGAGGTCGGCGTAGCCCACGGTGTGATCGGAATGGAGGTGCGTGACGAAGAGGTGGCGCAGGTTCGCCACGCGCAGCGCCGCCACGCCGCGCGCCGCCGCCGCCGCCGCGCGCCGGACCACGCCCGGACCCGCGTCGATGAGATACGGAGTGTCGCCCACGACGATCGCCGTCGCGGGACCCATGCGGTCCGGCGTGGCGTTAGGCGTGCCCGTGCCGAGCAACACGATCCGCACCGGCACGTCCGCTGTCGAGGGAGGCGTCTCCTGCGACGCTCCGACGCCCATCATGACAGTGGCAGCCGCCACCACTGCCGCGAGACCGCCTCGGACGCCGGGCGGCATAGCCGCCCACCCGCAGGACGTCTCCAGTCGTGGCATCCTCGCACCCCCGTACACACAATACTCGAGCGGCGTGGCGCCCCGAAACCGCTCGCGGCCCGCGGCAAGATCCGGTATGCTGTCCGAAATGATCAACGCCCAGGCCGCTCGACCCTCGCTCGTCGCGGTGGGCTTCCTGCTTCTCTTGGGCCTGGTTCCCGCGCGCGCGCAGAGCGCGGAGGCGGAGCGCCTCCGCGAGGCCGCCACCGTGCTCTCGGAGATCATGAGCGCCCCGGACCGCGGCATCCCGAGAGCGATCCTCGACAAGGCGGAGGCGATCGTCGTGTTCCCCTCCGTGCTCAAGGGGGGCTTCGTCTTCGGCGGCCACCGCGGGCGCGGCCTCATCAGCGTCCGCGACCGCGACCAGCATCGGTGGTCGCCGCCGGCCTTTCTCACGCTCACGGGCGGCAGCTTCGGCCTGCAGATCGGCGGCCAGGCCGTCGACGTCGTCCTCGTCGTGAGGAACCGGCGGGGCGTGGAACGGCTGCTCGCCAACCAGTTCAAGATCGGCACCGACTCGGCCGTCGCGGCAGGCCCGGTCGGGCGGGAAGCGGAAGCGTCCACGGACCTCCAGATGCGCGCGGAGATCCTGAGCTACTCTCGCGCGCGCGGGCTGTTCGCCGGGCTGACGATCAAGGGCAGCGTCGTCAAAGCGGACCTCGACGCGAACGAGCGGTTCTACGGGCGGCGGTTCCGCTCGCGCGACATCGTGCTCGATGGCCGAGCCGCCGCGAGGCCGCCCGTGGACGTGTGGCTGCGCGCCCTGGCGCGCTACGCCGGCTAGGACACGCGCCCACGGCGGTGGCGTCGACCGAAGACCCGAGCTCACGGCGGTGGAGCCATGACACGGGCCAGGCCCGCGGCGGCACTCGAGGAGGCCCGGGTGGAGCGGCCCGCGCAGGCGACCCGCACGCGCGTCGTGTTCGTGGATACGGCGCGCGCGCTCGCCGTCCTCTTCATGATCTTCGGCCACTCGCTCAACGTGCTCCTCGACCCCACGTACCAGCAGAACGCGCCGTTCCAGGTGCTGCTCTTTCTCCGCGGCCTGACGTCCTGCACGTTTCTGTTCCTCTCCGGCTTCGCCTTCTCGGTGGCCTCGAGCCGCTACTGGGACGCGCAGGGGCGCCTCTCCCGCCGCCTCCTCGTGCGCCTCCGGCGCTTCGCCTTCTTCGTCGCCCTCGGCTACGCGATGCGCTTCCCGGTGGACCGCGTCGCGCACGTCCGGTTCCTGAGCCCGCAGGCCTGGGAGACATTCCTGACGGTAGACATCCTCCAGTGCATCGGCGTCACGCTGGTGGGGCTCCAGCTCCTCATCGTGGTGGTGCGCAGGGAGCGGCGGTTCGCCGCCGCGGCCGCCGCGTTCGCGGTCCTCGTCGTCCTGGCCACGCCGCTCGCGTGGCGTGTCGACTGGCGCGGTCGCCTGCCGCTCGTCGTGGCGGCGTATCTCTCGCCGGCGACCGGCTCGATCTTCCCCCTGCTCCCGTGGTCGGCCTTCGTGCTGATCGGCGCGGCGCTCGGCTACGTGTTCGTGACGGCCTGGCGCGACGAGCCCGTCGCGTTCGCCCGACGCCTGCTGCTGCCGGCCGGCGTGCTCGGGGCCCTCGCCGGGTGCGCGTTCAGCCGTGTCCCGTTCAGCCCGCTCGGCCCGACCGACTTCTGGTCGACCAGCCCGAGCCTGTTTCTCATCCGCGCGGGGCTCGTGCTCGTCAACCTCGGGGTCCTCGCGCTGCTGACCCGGGGCGTGCAGCATCTGCCGCGCGTCGTCGCCGCGCTCGCGCACGAGTCGCTGCTCGTCTACTTCATCCACATCCTCGTCCTCTACGGCTCCGCCTGGACGCCCGGCCTACAGCATCTGCTGGCCGTACCGTACCCGCCGGGCCGCGCTGCGGTCTGCGTGGTCGCGATGCTCGGCGCGATGACGCTCGTCGGCTGGGCGTGGAACTGGACCAAGCGCCGCCACGCGGCCGTGGCTCTGGGGGTCCGACTGAGCGTGTTGGCGGCGTTCGCCGTCTCGATCATCTGGTGAGCAGCGCCAGGCACGCGCGCCCGGCGGCCGCCCGCGATCAGGCGGTGACGGGCGGCTGCACGAGGGCGAACGCGACGATCGTGTGGCGGGGAGTCAGGCCGGCGCCCTCGAGCTGGCGGAGGATCGCGTCTTCGAGTTCCTGGGGGTCGGGGTTAACGCGACAGGCCTCCACGACGCCGGCTGGCGCGCCATCGAAGCACAGCCGGCAGGGCGGCAGCCGCTCGTCGCCGATCTCGACGGGTGGCCCGAAGGTGCGGCAGCTCACCGGGCGCCACGCGTAGAGGTCGCACCGCCCGGTGGTCGGGTCCAGTGCCGGACACGGCAGCGAGGCGTGCGCGGCCGCGAAACGTTCCTCCGCCTGACCGCCGTCGTCGTCCGCGATCGCACCCGTCACCGGGTCGCCGGGGAAGTCGCCGGCGACGCGTGCCACCTGCGCACGCGCGCGCGCGAGGACCGCGTCGGCGCGCGCCGGGTCGCGCGCGGCGAGGACCGCCAGGCCGCGACGCAGCCGCCACGCGTCGAGCTGCGTGATCGGAAACGGCCCCACGCAGCACCCTACGCACCCCGCGCGGCACGCGAGCCACGGCCCCGCGCGCCGGCGCGCCTCATCGAGCGTCCGCTCGAGGTTGGCGAGCAGTTCGGCGTCGGCCTCGACAATGCCCGGCGACACGGGCAGCAGCTCGAGCCGCCAGATGCGCCGGTAGAAGGGAGCCGTCATGCCGCCCCCGCAGGGGGCGGCACGAGCACGGCCCCCCGCTCGCCGGTGACCTCATGGTACTGCCGCGCGACGCGCGCGGCAACGACCGACTCGCGCCCGGCGCGCGTGAGGATCACGACGGCGCCGCCGAAGCCGCCGCCCGTCAGGCGTGCGCCGAAGACGTCGGGGTCCTCCCGGGCGGCGGCCACCAGCGCGTCGACTTCCGGCGTGGAGATCTCGAAGTCGTCCCGCATCGAGGCGTGAGACGCCGCGAAGAGCGCGCCGAGCCGGTCGAGCTGGCCGCGCCGGAGCGCGTCGACCGCCTCGAGGACTCTCGCGTTCTCCGTCACGACGTGCCGCGCCCGGCGGTCGAGCGGCGGCCGGAGCGCGGCCAGGCTCGGCAACGCATCCAGCCCGAGCTCGCCGAGCGCCGCCACGCCGAGCGCGGCGGCCGCCCGCGCGCACTCGTCGCGACGCACGCGATACTGCCCGCGCGCGTGCGCGTGCCGCACCCCGGTGTCGACGACGACCAGCCCGGCGCTCGGCGGGAGCGGGACGCGCATTGTCTCGAGCGTGCGCGCGTCGATGAAGAGCGCGGTGCCCAACGTCCCAACGCTCGACACGAGCTGATCCATGATCCCCACGGGCGCCCCAACGAACTCCCGCTCCGCCCGCTGCCCGAGCCGAGCCAGCGTCACCTCGTCGAACGGCAGGCTGAAGGCCGCCCGGAGCGCGCGCAGCAGCGCGACCTCGAGCGCCGCGCTCGACCCTAGCCCTGCCCCGGGCGGCACCTGCGACGCGATGCGCAGGTCGGCCCCGCCGAGCGCGTAGCCGGCGGCCCCGAGCACCGCCGTCACGCCTTGCACGTAGTCGACCCACGTGCCGCGCGGCGCCTCGAGGCCCAGCGCGTACTCCTCGCACCGCCCGCGGCTGAAGCCCGCCGACCAGACGCGCACCCGGCCGCCCGGCCGGGCCGCCAGCTCGACGGTCGTCTGCTGGGGCACCGGCGTCGGCAGGACCAGACCGCCGTTGTAATCGGTGTGCTCCCCGATCAGGTTGACCCGGCCGGGCGCGAACGCCACGACCTCGGGAGGACGCTGATACAAGTCCGCGAAGACCGGCATGGGGGGACGGGGCGGCTGACGTTCGTCGTTCGGCTGACGCGTGTCGTGCGGCTGACGCGTGTCGTTCAACCGAGTGTCGTTCGGCTAACGCTCGTCGTTCGGCTAACGCGTGTCGTTCGGCTGACGATTGTCGTGCGACTAGCGCGTGTCGTTCGGCTAACGCTCGTCGTTCGGCTAACGCGTGTCGTTCGGCTGACGATTGTCGTGCGACTAGCGCGTGTCGTTCGGCTAACGCCTGTCGTTCGGCTAACGCTCGTCGTTCGGCTGACGATTGTCGTTACGACAAGTACTCGCCGTTGACGGCAAGCGTCAGCCGCCAACGGCCAGCGTCAGTCCCCCCACGGCAAGCGTCAGTCCCCGCACGGCAAGCGAAGTCACCCTACGGCAAGCGTCAGTCGCCAAGGGCCAGCGTCAGTCGCCTACGGCCAGCGTCAGTCGCCTACGACCAGCGTCAGTCCTCCCACGGCAAGCGTCAGTCCCTCCACGGCTCGTCGTTCGGCTGACGCCGGTCGTTCGGCTAACGCTCGTCGTTCGGCTAACGCGTGTCGTTCGGCTGACGATTGTCGTGCGACTAGCGCGTGTCGTTCGGCTAACGCTCGTCGTTCGGCTGACGATTGTCGTTACGACAAGTACTCGCCGTTGACGGCAAGCGTCAGCCGCCAACGGCCAGCGTCAGTCCCCCCGCGGCAAGCGTCAGTCCCCGCACGGCAAGCGAAGTCACCCTACGGCCAGCGTCAGTCGCCTACGACCAGCGTCAGTCCCCCACGGCAAGCGTCAGTATCGATAGTGCTCCGGCTTGTACGGCCCGTCGACCGGCACGCCGATGTAGTCGGCCTGCTCCGGCGTGAGCCGCGTCAGCTTCACGCCGAGCTGGTCGAGGTGCAGCCGCGCTACCTCCTCGTCCAGCTTCTTCGGGAGCACGACCACCGAGCGGCCGTACCGCTCGGCGTTGCGGTGCAGCTCGATCTGCGCCAGCACCTGGTTGGTGAACGACGCCGACATCACGAAGCTCGGATGACCCGTCGCGCAGCCCAGGTTGAGCAGCCGGCCCTCGGCCAGGATGAGCACGCTGTGGCCGTCGGGGAAGCGCCACTCGTCGTACTGCGGCTTGATCGGGATGCGCTCAATGCCGGGCACCTTCTTGAGCCCCGCCATGTCGATCTCGTCGTCGAAGTGCCCGATGTTGCCCACGATCGCCTTGTCCTTCATCCGCCGCATGTGGTCGACCGTGATGATGTTCCGGTTCCCCGTCGCCGTGATGAAGAGGTCGGCGGTCTCCACCACCTCGTCCAGCGTCGTGACCTGGAACCCCTCCATGGCCGCCTGCAGCGCGCAGATCGGGTCGATCTCGGTCACGATCACCCGGCACCCCTGGCCGCGAAGCGCCTGGGCACAGCCCTTGCCCACCTCGCCGTACCCGCACACGACGGCGACCTTCCCGCCCAGCATCACGTCGGTCGCGCGGTTGAGCCCGTCGATGAGGGAGTGCCGGCAGCCGTAAATGTTGTCGAACTTGCTCTTCGTCACCGAGTCGTTGACGTTGATGGCCGGGAAGAGCAGAGTGCGGGCCTTCATGCGTTGGTAGAGGCGGCTCACCCCGGTCGTGGTCTCCTCGCTGACGCCGCGGACGCCGCGCGCGATCGCCGTCCAGCGGCCGGGATGCGCCGCGAGCTCCCCCCGAAGCGTATCCAGGATGACCCCCCACTCCTCCGGCTCGCGCTCGCGGTCGAACGCCGGCACACGCCCCGCCTGCTCGAACTCGTACGCCTTGTGCACGAACAGGGTGGCGTCACCCCCGTCGTCCACGATGAGTGTCGGACCCGTGCCGTCGGGCCAGACGAGCGCTTCCTTCGTGCACCACCAGTAGTCCGGCAGCGTCTCCCCCTTCCACGCGAACACCGGCGTGCCCCGAGGTGCCTCGGGTGTACCCCCGGTCTCCGGACGACCGACCACGACGGCAGCCGCGGCATGGTCCTGCGTCGAGAAGATGTTGCAGGACGCCCAGCGCACGTCGGCGCCCAGCTCCGTCAAGGTCTCGATGAGGACCGCGGTCTGCACGGTCATGTGCAGGCTGCCCGTGATCTTCGCGCCGGCCAGCGGGCGTTCGCCCGCGTAACGCCGGCGCAGGGCCATCAGCCCCGGCATCTCGTACTCGGCCAGCCGGATCTCCTTGCGCCCGAAGTCGGCGAGCGATAGGTCTCGCACCTTGAACGGCTCGCGACCGGCTCGCACGGCCGCCTCGAAGGGATGAAGCTTCTCGATCACCACGCTCATGGTCATTCCCCCGTTCCTCAGCCCTCTTACACCGCATCACGGCCGGCGCCCGCCAGGGCTCCAGCCAGGTCGGCCGCGACCGGCGCACGCGCGGCCATGGCCACAAACAGCGCCGGTCCCTTGGCGTCGCACTCGGGCGGGAGGGCTCTTACGCGGACGCGCTCGAACCCGGCCCGCTCGAGTTCCTCGGTGATGCGCGCTTCCGAGAACCCGAGCCAGATGTGGCCCATCTCCTGGCGGTACGCCTCGCGGTCGTGCGGCAGCATGTCCACCACGACGATCCGCCCGCGCGGCTTCAGGGCCCGCGCCGCCTCGCGCAGCACCACGCCTGGCTGCGGCAGA
>FWPU01005180.1_pt1 | contig 28875 bp, 22 predicted proteins | sample 2228361 | NCBI WGS metagenome assembly FWPU01 (sample SAMEA103939777, study PRJEB20133) | metagenome | reverse complement strand
CATCTCCATTGACAGGTATCTGGAGAATATCTCGCTCATCTTCGCCCCGAACCACCCAAACCCGCGATCTCACGCGTCCTTCCGTTACAGTAACACGCAAGCAAAATGGCGGGGTCGACGGGATTTGTATACCTTCTCCCAACTCTCACCTCCATTGACAGGTATCTGGAGAATATCTCGCTCATCTTCGCCCCGAACCACCCAAACCCGCGATCTCACGCGTCCTTCCGTTATAGTAACACGCAAGCAAAATGGCGGGGTCGACGGGATTTGAACCCGCGATCTCCGGCGTGACAGGCCGGCATTCTAGTCCAGGCTGAACCACGACCCCGTAACTCTCGTACTCCTCTGGAGTGGTCAGGAGCATATCTTGCTCTACATGACCAATCTCCCTCTACCACGACCCCGTAACTCTCGTACTCCTCTGGAGTGGTCAGGAGCATATCTTGCTCCACATGACCAATCTCCCTCTACCACGACCCCATTCCCCAAATAACAATTAGGCGGAACAGGGTTTGAACCTGCGACCTCTGCCTTGTAAGGGCAGCGCTCTTCCACTGAGCTATCCGCCTGAAATATAATTTTTAATTTTACAATAATCAAAAAAATGATGCAATAAAAATATTAATTGTATATTATACAAAATCTTATTTTGCAATTGTAAAATCATGTGTTTATGCTAAAATTTCTTTATGCGGATTGCGCTGGCACAGATTAATCCAACCGTGGGTGATTTCGATGGAAACAAGAAATTAATCCTGAGATATCTCAGTGAAGCAAAAAAAATTGGGTCTGATATTGTTGCATTCCCGGAACTTGCAATCACCGGTTATCCTCCTGAGGACCTCATTTATAAGAAGTCTTTTGTTGATACAAACCTTTCAGTGCTGGACGAGATTGTGAAAAAAACCGATAAAATAATTGCAATTGTGGGCTTCATTGAGAGAGATGATTCTCTATATAATTCCGCGGGAGTAATTTCAAATAAAAATCTCTCTGCTAAATACCGCAAGATGCTACTGCCAAACTATGGTGTCTTTGATGAAGAGCGATATTTTAAAGCAGGCGAACTCCCTCTCGTATTAAAATTCAACAATACATCCATTGGCATTAATATCTGTGAGGATATCTGGAGTCCGGAGGGTCCGGCAAAGGTGCAGGCTTTCAGCGGGGAGGCAGAGGTAATAATTAACATTTCTGCTTCACCTTTTCACGCAGGCAAGTCAAAGGAGCGGGAGAGGATGCTTGCAACCAGAGCCATTGATTACTCCTCTTATGTTGCCTATGTTAACATGGTAGGAGGACAGGATGAACTCGTATTTGATGGAAGAAGTTTAATCATTGATGACCGGGGCAAAATAATAGCAAGCGGCAAGGCTTTTGAGGAGGATTTGGTTGTGGCTGATATTGACATTGAGTCAATAATAATCAACCGGATCAAAAATGTATTGTGGCAGAGGGAAAAAGAGAAAGTAAAAAAGACGCCCTTTAAGAAAATAATCGTGGCTGAAAAGACCATCAAAAACATTAAAAAAAATAAAATTCAGCCGGTAATTCAGCCAAAGGTATCAGGGGAGGAGGAAATCTACTCTGCCATTGTGCTTGGCATCCGCGATTATGTAAGGAAAAATAATTTCAAGGGGGTTGCCATCGGGCTCAGCGGCGGGATTGATTCGTCATTGGCTGCATGTATTGCAGTGGATGCACTGGGCAAAGAGTCCGTCTTCGGTATTTCCATGCCATCAAGGTTCAACTCAAAGGAGACAATAAATGATGCGAAGCTAGTCGCTAGAAATCTCGGCATAAGGTTTTACGAAATACCAATAGAGAAAATCCATAGAGTATTCCTCAGGGAGTTAGAACCTCTCTTTCGCGGCACAGCGCCAGGAGTTGCTGAGGAAAACATTCAGGCAAGAATTCGTGGCACAATTCTCATGACAATATCAAATAAATTTGGTTATCTTGTGCTCTCCACAGGTAATAAAAGCGAGGTCAGCACCGGATACTGCACACTCTATGGAGACACAGCGGGCGGATTTGCGCCATTGAAGGATGTGACAAAGACACAGGTTTACGCTCTTGCCAGGTACAGAAATAGAATTGCGGGAAAGGAAATCATTCCTGAATCAGTCATCAAAAGACCACCAACCGCTGAACTCAAGCCAGGTCAGAGAGACGAGGATACATTGCCTCCTTACGAAATTTTAGACAAAATTATAGAGGACTATGTAGAAAAAGACCGGACCTATGAAGAATTAATAAAATCGGGCTTAAATGAACAATATGTCAATAAGGCAATTAAAATGATTGTCAACAGCGAATATAAGAGGAGGCAGAGTCCGCCGGGAATCAAAATCACTCACAGGGCTTTTGGAAAGGACAGAAGGTATCCCATCACGAATAAATTTATTGAGACAAAAAATTAGGAGGTCCTTATGAATAAAAGAATTTTACTTTCAATATTCTGTTTAACATTAACCATAACATGCGCAAAGAAAAAAGAACCGAAGTGTGATTACACTGGTCCTGCTGACCACGCCTTTGATAAAGCAGGTCCGGTAGATGGAGGTTTTATTTTGCCAAACGGTGTCAAAGTAACACCAACAGGGATCCAGATTCAAGTCGGACAATTTCCAATGAACCTAATAGAAGTTCCATCTAAAAATATTCTCATCGTCACTAATAACGGCAAACACGACCAGTCGCTTTCTGTAATAGACACAATGACAAATCAAACAAAACAAAAAATTAAGATACCAAATCCTTCAACGGATTACAGTTTTTTCATCGGACTTGCTATCTCTCCTGACGCTTCTAAATTATATGTTTCAGGAGGGGCTGAAAATAAGATATTTGTCTTCCACATTGACGCCTCAGGGAATTTATCATTAAACGATCAAATAAGTATATCTTCCTTTCCTTCCGGACTTGCAATTTCTTCAGACGGGAAATATCTTTACGCAGCGTTAATGCTTGCTAACAGTTTGGGAATAATTGACCTGTCCCAGATACCACCCGTAGTAAACAAAGTTACTGTAGGAAGCATGACAGAACAATTGCCTTTCCCTTATCCATTCTGGGTAACTTTAAGTAAGGATGAGAAAAAGGCATACATCTCAAACTGGGGAGATATGAGCGTCTCAGTAGTAGATATTCAACAAAAATTAGAGAGAACAAGAATACCCGTTGGTAAAAATCCTGAAGGCATGGTATTATCCCCGGACGGAAATAAACTTTATGTTGCCAACAGCGATACCGATAACATCACTGTTATAGATGCTTCAACGGACTCAGTTATTGGAACATATTCGGTAAATTTCGATTCTGATGCACCCCTGGGAGCTTCTCCTACAACCCTTGATATTACCTCAGATGGGAACTTTCTCTTTGTATCCTCGGCAGGAACAAATTCCGTTGATATAATCTCAACCGAAAATATGACTGTTACAGGCAGAATACCTGTTGGATGGTATCCTGTGCGTGTCCTTTTAAGCAAAGACGAAACAAAACTCTATGTGTTAAATGCGAAGGGCCTGAGCGGACTTCCAAATCCCAAACTGCCAGATGTAGGAGATATTATGACTGGTTACCTTTCAATTATCCCGAAACACGAAATATTTTTAAATCCTGAATTCTATACCAATAAGGTGATTGAAAATAACAACCGTTTATCTACATATTATGAATTACCGTGTAAAAATCTCAACTCACCAATCCCTGCTGAACCCGGTGGTAACTCCCCAATAAAGCACGTTGTTTTTATTGTAAAGGAGAACAAGACCTACGACCAGGTTCTTGGTGACCTGGAGGGGACTGAAGCAGACCCTTCACTGGTTGAGTTTGGTGAGGAATATACTCCAAACACCCATAAACTTGCGAGGGAATTTGCAAATCTTGACAATTGTTATTCGGACGCAGAGGTTTCACTGCAGGGACACATGTGGGTTACTGCTTCATACTCCAATGACTTTGTTGAAAGGGGCTGGTTAATGGACATCAAGGTAACTGGTGCCGGAGTTGAGCCAGCAGGACATCCTGGCAACAAATTCTTTTTCCATCATCTGCTGGAGAACAACATAAATTTTATGGTTTATGGTGAAGCGGTAGGAGTTATTTCAGAACTATGGGGGCTATTTGGAAAGGAACAAATATTTAAGGGCTATGTTGATGAGAACTGGCCTGGCGGCGTGATCTGGTCAATGGTTCCAAAAGATGAAGAACGCGCAAAATACTTTAGAGACAGGCTCAAGGAATGGGAAGAGAGCGGGGACATGCCTCAGTACATTATGATGCTCCTTCCGAATGACCACACCTACGGCGTCTCTCCTGGAAAACCAACGCCTGAGTCAATGGTTTCAGACAATGACTACGCACTTGGGCTTGTTGTAGAAGCACTGACACACAGCAGGTTCTGGAAGGAAACAGTGATATTCGTAACCGAAGATGACCCGCAGAGTGGTGGGGACCATATTGAAGGACACAGGACAATCTGTCTTGTCATCAGCCCCTATGTAAAACGCGGATACACCTCCCATGTGCATTATTCTGTTCCGAGCATTTTTAAAACAATGGAGTTGATTCTGGGAATCCAGCCTATGTATCAATACGATGAACGCGCCCCGGCAATGTACGATGTATTCACAACCGAGCCGGACTTTACCCCCTACGACGCTATTCCCCCGCAGGTTCCGTACAAAATTCTTTCTAACTACGAAGAACTGAGTCCGGAAATGAAAGTCCTTGCTGATATGACCAAAAAGATGGATTTCTCAGAACCTGACTCACCCAAGAACCATGCCCTTGGATATGTAATAAAAAGATACCTGGAGTTAACTAAATTTAAGAAAAATCAAGAATGATAATAATTTCTCCATCTCCTCATCTCTCTTGACGAAATTATAATTTTGATATAGATTATATATTGTGAAATTCGCCTCAGAACTAAAAAATGGTGAACTAATAATGCTTGATGGGACTCCTTATAAAATAATCTCTACTGAAAAGCATGCAGGAACTGCAAAGATGGGCGGGGTTGTCCATCTGAAGTTGAGAAATATACGAAGTGGAAATGAAACAGAGCGGAGATTAAGACCAGATGAAAAAATTGAGAATATAACTGTGGAAAGGAAAAACATGGAATACATCTACGATGAGGGTGACAATTATTACTTCATGGACCAGACCTCCTTTGAACAGATTCCAATACACAAAAATATACTCGGACCAATTACAAAGTTCCTGCAGCCAAACACTGTCCTGCCTGTGGAATTTTTCAATAATGAGCCGATCAATGTGATTTTCCCTGAGACAGTGACGCTCAAGGTCACAACAACCGGCAGCGGAGTAAAGGGCGACTCAGATGCTGTATGGAAAAGCGCCATCCTTGAAAATGGCATGGAAATTAATGTCCCGCCATTCATTGAGGTGGGCGATACTGTAAAGGTGAATATCTATACAGGGCAGTATGTAGAGAGGATGAAGGAAAAGGGTTAATCTTTAAGGCCTCCCTGGCGGCAGTGCCCCTGTCTGTGTAATTCCCGTTACCTTCTCGCTGAGCATCAGAAACCTTCGGTAAGATTCGTCGTATTTGTTCATAGCATTCTTGAGATGATTGCCAAGTATATCAAACTCCTTTTTAAACATATCAAGGTCAATCTGCAACTTTGAGATCGCATCCAGGACGAACCTCGCATTCCTCTCAATCTCCATACCCTTGAATCCGAGCATAATTGTCATTAAGTAGGCAAGAAATGTATTTGGAGAGACAGGGGTGACGTTCTTCTCAATGGAATATGTAAACAATGACTCCTCTTTATCATTCTCTCTTATGATGGTTTCATAGTAGATGTTCTCTGCAGGAATATACATCATTGCAAAATTCAATGTGTTTTCATCTGGTCTAATATACTTTGATGCAATTTTATCAATATGCTTTTTGATGGTAGCAATAAATTCCTTTCTCAGTTTTATTCGCTCATCTTCTGATTTTGCATCAAGAAGACGCCTGAAGGACTCAACCGGAAATTTTGCATCAATAGGAACAAGCCGATCCCTTAAGAAAATGACAAAATCAACCTGGGAACCATCCTTAAACCTGTATTGCGTCTTAAACTTTCCAGGCAGAATATCCTCAAGAAGATTTTCAAGAAGAACCTCACCTACTACACCTCGTATTTTAGATGGCTTAAGCAAATCCTGCAATTCAGCCATGTCCTTCGCAACATCAAAAATCCTCTTGCTCGCTTCTGAGACCACACCGAGGCCCTCTTTCACATCAGCAATTGTCCTTGAGGCACTGTCAAGACGGTCACCAATTTGTCCGGTCGTTGTCTGCAATTGCTGGGTCATGACCGTTAGTTGCTGATTAACCTGTGATATTACATTTGCTATTACCTGGTCTATTCTTTGAACACTGTTTGTCATATTTTCCGCCATCTGCTGGCGCAATGATTCAATCTGTTGTTGGAGCATAACTATAAATGTATCGTTTCTCCCCTTATTAATTAAAATTACTATGTAGAAAAGCAGTAGAAGAATGATAAGGACTCCAACTGTGATAAGATAAATCATTTCTGTTATAATAGAACAAATCTCTTCCGCTGTCAAATTTAGAGATTTTAACAATAGAAATATTTAATAAGTTTCTTCTCCCAAGTTAACTACTCTAACACGATCCATTCCTAAAACCACTTCCACAGCCACCATTTCTCAAAAAGAATCTTTGCCATATGCCATAACCTTGAACTTTTATAGATTTTAACCTGAGGAGCTCAAATCTGGTTTTCAAAGTCCCTCCATCAACCGGTATCCATCCACTCCCATCTGTCAGATTTGCTTTTTTTAACCACCCCAGGTGCTGTATGAGTGGGGACAATCAGGAGCAGGTCATATTCCGAAGTCACTCCATTTTCAAAAACAAGTTTGTCCTCTGCAACTGTTTTGGTCTTATGTTCCGGATTGAACCTTATATTGCGAACTCTGAGCATCTCTTTGATTGCATTTCCAATGGCTGGACCAGCCGCTGGCATGGGCAATGTCTCTGGCGTCCATATTTATATTTCAACACCGGACAATCTTTTGCCTTTAAAAAACGAATCCAGCAAAAATGCCATTTCGTATGGTGCGGCAGGGCATTTAAATGGGAGCCCTGCAATAAGGAGAGCAACCCTCCCACCTCGGAACCTCTTTATTGCCTCTCCTGCTAATCTGGCACCCTCAAGGCAGTAGAAGTTGTATGCCCTTTCTGTTTTTGGATAAATATCTTTTTTAATTCAGCCCCAAGGGAGATTATCAGATAATCATATTTTACTGGATTATCATTAACAGCAATTGTCTTCCTCTCTGGAAAAATCCCTGTGACATCACCCTGAATAAAGTCAATTCCCTTTCTTGTTAATGCTTTTAAACTTCTCTGTATTTCATCTGGCCTGCGCAAACCGAAGATTAACCATAACAACGAGGGAGCAAAAAGATGGCGTTCGTTTCTGTCCACAAGAATAACACTGTGCTCTTTTGAGAGCCGCTTCCTCAATCCATTTTACTAAATCTGACATGCCGGCAAGTTTTGCTTCCCTGATTACATCTCCTTTACTGATTCCACAGCAATGTACACATGTGGTGCATATTTTAACCTCTGCGCCCCTTTTTATACTCTCGATGAGCATGCTCGTCAAATCAAACTCAGCACCCTCGGGCTTAGAGTCCTTCCGCGCCACATCCACAGCGTCATTCATTACGAAGATATAAACCTTATGCCCTTCAATCAGTGCGGTATCAATCAGAAGAATTGCATTCCATACCACATCTGTGCCATCGTAAGGCGGATGGCTGAGTATCACGAGTAGATTCATCTCCATCCCCCTGATTTTTTAAATTCTGACCAGAGCCACCTTTCATTGTTAATTCTCTCCATCAGAACATCCCTCATGAGGTCGCATGCCCGGATAATTTTTGGACTGGCTATCCTGTAATAAATGCTTCTACCCGCTCTCCTTGAAAGGACAACAGAAAACCCTCCCTCTTTGAACAGCCCGACCTGTTTCCGTATTTCTAAAAAATAATCCAATTTACGCTTTAACTTTTCTTTTAATTAACCTTCTTTTAGAAGGATCTCTCTTATTTTCTTTGCATATCTTTCACTCTCATTATCTGGGGCTATGAGTTCAATCATTGATGGGGCGGAAATTCCTATTCCAAGTTCCGCAGCCCTTTTTATCTGCTCTTGTTCAAAGATCCTTTTCCCCATAATGTGTTTATTGCTTCCCAGCTCTTTGAGAACAGCCACCCCAACTGCATCTACCGCAATCCTGTCCGTTCCTGCAATTATTACGTTCCCCTCTTTCAAAAGTCCTTTTTCAGGTCCGCCGTCAACAAAGGCATCTACACCATCAAGGACTATCAAAGATGGTTCATAAGCAAGATTTATCTCTGCAATCATCTTTCTCATACTTTTAAAAGACGAATGAAGCTCAAACATCTGACTTTTTTTAACTGCTCCCACAGAAAGCTTCAAAGACATGGTAAAAACCCCACCGAACCTGTGGGTCTTCAAACAGCATGTGGATATTACTGCTTCAGCAGAAATAAGAGGCCTTGCTATCTTAAATCCGTCCACCCAGTGTCCATCTTTGGGCTTGAATTTTATCCATCCATCTTCAGAGAGTTCGTCAAAATTTATAACCTCAACATCGTATGTCTCTGCAAGTTCATATATTCCTTTCTTTTTTAAAACGCTTTCAGTCCTTATCATCCCTGCAAATCCACTCCTCTCACCTATGGATATACTCTTTGTTCCATATTTTTTTGCAAGCATTATTATCGCTTCAAGCGTATCGTTATGAGTTGACCCAGGACAGGGGTCCGCGCTGTTAAAATTTGGCTTTATAAGGACATTTTTCCCTCTCAATGGATTTATTCCAAGAAGCTTCACAGCCTCAAAAACACCTTCCTTCCTATTTCTCGTTCTTACGAGAGAGATAACGGTCTTTTTTGAAGCTGTGGATTTCATAAATGCCACTCCTGCGATTCCAAGAGCTGAAACAATGATAAAATCCCTTCTCTTCATCTTTTTATTTTTATTTTAAAAATCGTTTTTTTCAAGAAAAAAACCTACTTACAGGACATGGTCCTTCGTTAGGACCTCAGTGCCACTTAATAATTGATTAAAAAAATATAAAATTCATCCGCAATAATTTTTATTGATAATAAATTCTCTACGAGTATTATTAATTTAGTTTAACTGATATCACCTTTGACACGCCGGCTTCTTCCATGGTAATTCCATAGAGGACATCGGCTATCTCCATGGATAGTTTATTATGGGTAACCATAATAAATTGAATATCCCTGTTTAACTCCTTGACCATGGCAAGAAATTTTCTTAGATTTGCCTCATCAAGGGGGGCGTCCGCTTCGTCAAGGACGCAGAATGGAGATGGCTTGTTCAGGAAGAATGAGAATATAAGAGCAAGACCTGTAAGTGCCTTTTCACCTCCTGAAAGAAGATTAATGTTTTGCAACTTTTTACCAGGCGGCTGAGCAAAGATTTCTATCCCACTTTCCAGCACCTCGTGCTCATTTGTAAGATATAATTCAGCTCTGCCGCCGTCAAAGAATCTTGGGAAGACTTCCTTGAATTTAGCATTTATTGCCTGAAAGGTTTCAATAAACTTCTCCCGCGATGTTCTGTTGATTCTGTTTATCGCTTCTTTAAGATTATTCAGGGACTTCAAAAGGTCCTCTTTCTGAGCGGTGAGAAAATCAAACCTTACAGTGAGCTCTTTATATTCCTCTGCAGCAACAAGATTAATTTCGCCCATTCCATTAACCCTCTCCTGTAAATCATTAACCTTTGCTTCAAGTTCTTCAATCACTTCTGTAACCTCTGTCTCCTTGAACTCGTCAAGGTCCTTCTGGCATTTATCCTGAGCAGAGGAACGTAAAAATTCGGAGGCAAGACGGCGCTCTGAAATTGAAACATTCAGAGAAGAGAGCCGGTCCTTTGTCTCTTCAAGTTCCCTGCGTTTTTCATTCAGGACCTTTTCAGTCATAGAACATTCTTCCGTTAATTTCTCGTATTCGTTACGAATTCTTTTAACCTCATTCTCCAGCAAAACATTCTCATTCAGGGCAGTTTTTAGAAGCGATTCAAGTTCCTGTAGTTTATTTTCTGATTCAATATGAAAAGCAGAGAGCGATTCAAGCTCCCTATTTTTACTGGAAATTTTTTCAACAACATCTTTTATATGTTTCTCAGTGGAAGAATAGAATGCCTCTGTGGCTTTCAGTTTCTCTCTTTGAGAAGCCACTTCTGCCTTGATTTTCATTAATTCATCACTTAACCAGGCAATCTTAATGTCAATATTTTTGTTCTCCTCATCGGCTGAGCGAAGTGCGGACTCAAGTTCTATGAATGTCCTCTCATTCATTTCAAGGCTCCTCATCTTCTCAACATGCATTGAGCGAAATTGTTTTAAGTCATATTCCAGCATGCTCTTTTCTGCCTCTTTTGCATCTATGCTCCTCATCCAATTTTCTATATCCTCTGTTATTGATTTAATCTCATTATTCGCATTTAACAGATTTATTTCCTTCTCCCTGAGAAGTGACTCATTCAGGTTCAATTGATTTTCTTCTTTTGAGATTTCATCTTGAAGTGACTTAATCTTATCTTGAATCTCCATCAGAATCTCTTCATACTGTTTCATCTGCGCTTCCATTCTTATAATCGCTTCTCTTCTCCTCAGGATTCCATCCTCCAGGGATTCATTGCTTCCACCTGAGAGCACACCATTCGGCATGAAGACATCCCCCTCCAGAGTCACAAATATTCCTTTATTGCCCTCCCTCTGCCATAATTCCTCTGCCATTTTTGCATCCTCCAGGACAAATACATCACTTAGAAGCAAACGGATAACCTTTTCATAAGCAGTATCGTATCTCACAAGTTCAAGCATTGGCTTAACTTCCGGAATCTTATCTGAATTAATTTCGGAACTTATCTCCGAAAGATTGAATTGGTTAGACACAATGAATGTTGCTCTTCCACCTGAATTTGCTTTTAAATAGTTAATGGCATCAAAACATAATGAACAGTCACCTGCTACGATGTACTGTAGTTTTTCTCCAAGCACTGCCTCAAGGGGCTTTATATATTTTTCATCTACAGATAATATATCAGCCACTGTTTTGTATTTGAATTCACTGCCGGCTGACCGTTGACGGTCCATGATGGTCCTCACACCCCTGGAGAATTCATCATAATTCTCAACCATTTCCTTCTGAGTCCTGTACATTGATTTCAGAGTAAGCATCTCTTCGTTGGACTTTTGAAAATCTATAATTTTGCTTTCGTATTCCTTCTTTAATGTATCAAGTTTATTTTTTGAATTGTTTATTGAGTCATTCAGAAGATTGATTTCCCGAGTTATGGATTCGTAAAGTTCCCTGCCCCTCTTCAGTCCAACATCTGCTGTTCCTATCGTCTGCTTAATCTCCATGATTTCCGAGTTTAATCTCTCAATCCTGCGGCTGCGGTCATCAATATCCTTTTCAATCGCTACCAGTTCGTTTTTCAAGCGTGCCTCCTCTGACTTCACCCCGGCAATTCTGTCCCTTATCTCTTCAATCTCTTTCTTTAACTTTAAAGCCCTGTTCTGCATTTCGTTATATTGCGTTGTAATTTCCTTCTCCTCTTTCTCCATCTTTTCCAACCTTAATCTTAATTCTTCAAGCATCTTCTCCTGGATTCTTTTTTCATCAATCAGTTTACTTCTCTCTGCCTCAAGGGCAGATATTTCGGCAATCAAATTATTCCTGCTTATTTCGGCGTTAGAAATATCCCTCTTTAATAGATTAATCTCGTTATCCTTCCTCTGAATCTCTGATTGCAATTTGTAGTAACTCTCATTTACCTCTTTAAATTTTTTTTCTGCTTCTACAATTGCTATTTTCTTTTTATCATGCTCAGCATGTAATCCGGAAAGTTCTGTATTCAGTCCCATCTCCTTATCCTTTAACTGATTCAATTCGCCTTCCATTCTTTGAAGTTCTTGAAGAACTCTTTTATATTGCAGTAAAAAGAGTTTAAATTCATTCTCCCTCAATTCATTCATCAATTCACGATACTTCTGTGCCTTCTTCGCCTGTCTGTCAAGAGAATTGATCTGGCGATTCAATTCCACCATTACATCCTCTACCCTCTGGAGATTTTGTTGCGTTGCCTCCATATCAGCAAGGGCTTCCTTTTTTCTGACCCTGTATTTTGATATTCCTGCTACCTCCTCAAAGAATAAGCGTCTTTCATCCGGTTTTGCCATAACAATCTTTTCTACCATGCTCTGTTCAATAATTGAATAAGCCTTTGGCCCCACCCCGGTATCGAGAAATAGGTCTATTACATCGCGCCATCTCACCGGCACTTTGTTAATAAAATATTCGCTTTCGCCCGTTCGGAACACACGCCTGGTTATCATGATTTCATCATAATCAGCATAACCTGGCGGCATCCCCTTCCCATCGGATACAAATGTAAGAGAGACCTCAGCCATGCCCGAGGGTTTTCTGGACTCACTGCCGTTGAATATAACATCCTCCATATCTTCACCGCGCAAACTCTTTGGTCTCATCTCACCAAGTCCCCACTTGACTGCATCAACTATATTGCTCTTTCCACTCCCATTGGGACCAACAATACAGGTTATGCCCTTCTCAAGATTAAATTCTGTCTTATCTACAAATGACTTAAAGCCTAACAATTGAAGGGATTTCAATCTCATAATATTACACCTCTGGCACTGATTTTAACACAATATATTGTGTTGTCAATAAAAAAATGTCAATTTGCAGGATTATAGAAGTGACTTATGTTCTTGCAGAATAATAACATCCATTGCTTATTTAATTCAATTAATTAGAATTTTTTGCTATAATCTTACTCTGACAAACGCCCAAAATTATTCATAGTCACGGCACAAAATTATAATTCCCCGTGCAGTAGGGGTCGTGATAGGACATGGGCCAGGGGAGTAAATCCCTGGATGAGGGAACAGGTGCACCTGTTTTTAAGGCATAAACAAATCTCTTATATTCATAGACATTCTCATCAGGATTCACATCCTTATCGCCTATTGCAACTATCTCAAGGAAACCATCACCATCTACATCACCAATGACTGGCTTTGATTTAAAACTTCCTCCATGGCTGAATCCAAATCTATCAAGTTCTCCTATGTCATACCACCACAGGGGGCTCCCATCTTCAGGATTATAAACTTGAATAAATTTATCCATCATTAGAAACGCAGATTCTATTATACCATCTCCATCAAGGTCACCTGTTACAGGCTCTCCATGATTAGGATACGACGCTATAACCACACCATCTACAAGTCTTACAGTATCAAGAGTAACACCGCCACCATTGCATTTTATGAGCCCATTTTCCTGATTATCATGCGCGATAGTCACTATCCCTACCATCTCTCCTTCTATTTCTCCGAATGCCATTACACCATCTAACTTTTTAGAATTAAAAAAACCTGTAATCGTTTCTATTGCTCTTGGCAAGGTATGAGAATATAATAATTCGCCATTAAGAGCATAGACATCAAGTATACTGTATTTTATTTTTGAGGTTGATATTGCTCCATCATTATCCATGCATTGGACTTCATTATATACATCGTGTGAAGACACAATCTCAGTCCTCCCATCTTTATTAACATCCAGAAGTCCATAAATATTTGTATTGCACCCAACGGTTGGGGTTATCCACAATATCTCCCCAGTCCCTCCATCTATTGCGAACATTTTGCATTCAAAACTTTCGCCAAAAGTTGCGCACTTTAACCCAACATACGTGCACCCTGTTGAAATTACTATCGGACTATTATTTATGTGACCTACAATGGGATGTTGAACAAATTCTGCGCCTACCCAATCTCCATTAATATCATTTGTAGGTGTGCACCAAAATAACTTTCCATCAGAACCCGAAATTCCGCAGACAAATGAATTCAATCCCCATTTTGACTGAGCAATTACCACTATGTCTAATTTCCCATCGTTATCAATGTCAATAAGTGTTGATTTTTGAGGGACCAGGGTGAAAGTAATGGTAGATTGAGTCCCATCATAATTTTCAATTGTCTCATCCCATTGAAACTCATTCTTTGACCACAGAACCTTCCCCGATGGGCTCAGAACTTTCAATGGAATGAGGATAATCTCTTTCTGCTCATCATTATTTATATCCCCAACTGTGAGATAATCTTCTGTAGTATAGTTAATGGTTTTGATAATTTCCCCGCTGGCCCCATCTATTATATAAATTCCTTTAGGTTTATTAAGTGCTACGATTACTTCATTAATACCATCATTGTTAACATCTGTTATTATTGCCTCCTTAATATTTGAATTTGTCAAATCTGAAATACTGCCGATTTCGGTTGACCATAAGATGTCAATCTTTCTTTCACCCTCACCTTTACACGAGGAAAGAATTTCAATTAAAATTACAAAACAAAATAAAATAATTTTCTTCATGGCAGATATAGAGTAAGATCTTCACCTCCCAAGCAATCTATGAAATCAAATTCATAAATTATGTTTTCACCTTAGACACCCTTTAACAAAAACTCAAGTAATGCCTTCTGGGTATGGAGGCGGTTTTCTGCCTGGTCCCACACTACCGATTGTGGACCATCAATAACATCCGCGCTGATCTCCTCCCCGCGATGGGCAGGGAGGCAATGGAGGACAATGGCATCCTTCCTCGCTATAGCGAGCATTTCTTTGTTAATCTGAAACCCACTGAAGACCTTTTTCCTCTTTTCTGCTTCCCCCTCATGTCCCATGCTTATCCATACATCTGTATAAAGCACATCCGCCTGACGCGCTGCGTCAAAGGGGTTCCTTGTTATATTAATTTTAGCGCCTCTCTCAACAGCATATTTCTGAATTGTCCTGTCCGGCTCAAAGCCCTCAGGGCAGGCAATAAAAAGTTCAAATCCAAAGATGCTTCCTGCTTCTATCAGTGAATTTGCAACATTATTGCCATCTCCGATATAAGCAATCTTCAAGCCCTTTGTTTTTCCCTTTTTCTCAATAATTGTCATGACATCAGCCAGCGCTTGACAGGGATGTAAAAGGTCCGAAAGGGCATTTATGACAGGAACACTTGCATTCCTCGCCATTTCAGTTACTGTATCATGGGAGAATGTCCTGATCACAATTGCACCTGCGTATCTGGAAAGCGTTCTTGCTGTATCTGCAAGGGTTTCACCCCTTGAAAGCTGGGCATCCCTTGATGATAAATAGATTGCATAGCCACCGAGTTCATTAATGGCAACCTCAAAGGAAACCCTTGTCCTTGTAGACGACTTTTCAAATAATAGAATGATTCCGCAACCCTCAAGAATATCACTTATCCTGCGCCTCTTTGATCCTTTGAAAAACATTGCCCGCCTTATTAAATAATTCAATTCATCATTCCTCAGATCAAACATTGAGATAAAATCTCTCTTCTTCTTAAGTCCTTTTTTAATGTTCATTTAAAATCACTCACTTTCTCATTTCAGATTTTTCCAGATGAAATACCCCATCTAAAATTTCAATTGCAGAATCAATTTGCTTCTTATTGACAATCAGTGGTGGTGCAAGGCGGAGCACTTTCTCTGAAGTACAATTGATAAGAAGCCCCCTCTCGCGGGCAAGGGTGACGATCTCCCTGCCAGACATTTCAAGTTCAATGCCGAGCATCAATCCAATACCACGCACATCTCTTATAAAATTATATTTCTTCTTAAGTTCTTCTAACCTTTCTTTTAAATACCTGCCCATTTCAGTACAATTTTGTAAAATATTTTTTTCAAGAATGGTCTTTAATGTGGCAATTCCTGCTGCTGTTGAAAGTGGATTTCCACCAAATGTGCTCGCATGGGTACCAGGACCAAATACATCAGCAACCTCTTTTTTTGCAAGAATTGCCCCTATTGGCACACCATTCCCGAGGCCCTTTGCGAGAGTCATTATGTCCGGCTCTACCCCGAAATGCTGATAGGCAAAAAGTTTTCCTGTCCTGCCTATTCCGGTCTGAACCTCATCAAAGATGAGGAGGAGATTACGTTCATAACAGATGTCCCTCACTACTTTCAGGAATTCCATTGATGCCACATGGACGCCGCCCTCGCACTGGATTGGTTCAAGCATGATGGCACAGGTCCTTGAGTCAATTTTATCTATTACTGAGTTTATATTATTAAACTCAGCATAATCAAAACCATCTACAAGTGGTTCAAAACCACGCTGAAACCTCTCCTGTCCGGTTGCTGAAAGTGCAGTAAGCGTCCTCCCGTGAAAGGAATTCTTCATTGTGATGATTCTGTACCTGCCAGGTCCAAATTTTTCCTTACTGAACTTCCTCACAAGTTTTATCGCCCCCTCAATGGACTCAGCCCCACTGTTGCAGAAAAATGCACGGTCAGCAAAACAATTATTGACAAGTAGTTGGGCAAGCATTACCTGATTCTCAATATAGTAGATATTTGAGACATGCAATAATTTACCTGCCTGTTTCCTTATTGCCTGGGTGACAGCAGGATGTGAATGACCAAGGACGGTAACAGCAATACCCCCTAAAAAGTCAAGGTATTTTTTCCCATCTATATCGCGAACATAACAACCCTTTCCTTCAGTTAAGACAATGGGCTCTCTTGAATATGTATTAAAAATATATCTCTTTGAAAGTTCAATTATCTCATTAGTTTTTTTCTGATTTTTATTCACTCTATGTGGCATATTTTTTATTTTTTAAAAAAGGAAATCTGCGGGCTATCTAAATCTTTTTCCCCTGAAAGATAGATTTCAGTCCCAATTCCCTTCTGGGTAAATATTTCAAGTATAACTGCATGTTTAATATGGCCATTAATTATGTGTGCCTTTCTGACACCATGCTTCAAGGCATTGATACAGCACTCTACCTTCGGAATCATACCACCATTGATTACACCACTGCTAAGATATTTTGATATCTGGTGCTCGTCCATGGATGAAATTATATTACCCTCTCCGTCCTTAATGCCCTCAACATCGGTAAGGAGTATCAATTTTTCTGCCTTCAGCGATGAAGCAATCGCCCCTGCAACTGTATCAGCATTAATATTATATGAAGCGCCGTCCTCACCAACACCAATTGGCGCAATCACAGGTATGAACTTCCCATACCCGAGCGTCTTCAAAATCTTATGGTTAATGGAGACAATTTCTCCTACCATGCCAAGATTTTTTCCCTCCTTTAAATCTGATGCCTTCTGCTTTGCAAGAATCAGATTACCGTCCTTCCCACAGAGGCCTATTGCTTTCCCGCCCATTTTATTTATATCTGCAACAATCCTCTTATTTATATTCCCTACAAGCACCATCTCAACAATTTCCATTGTCTCATCATCTGTCACTCTCAGACCATTAACGAATTGGGGCTCTTTGCCAAGTTTTCTCAAATATTCGTCAATCTGAGCACCGCCGCCGTGGACAACTATCGGGTTTATTCCAATGAACTTAAGCATCACAATATCCTTCATGAATGTATTCCTTAACTCTTCGTCTGTCATTACCCTTCCACCGAATTTTATGACAAAGATTTTCTCATTGAACTTTTTTATGTATGGAAGTGCCTCTATAAGTATGTTGGCTTTCTCAATTGACTTTTTCATTTTATTCTCTGTGCTAACTCCTTTAAAACATCTATCTCGGTCTCTGCTTTTGCAAGTTCATCAATACTTTTAATTAAGTTATCATGAAGCCACGCAATTTTTGTTGCAATCAAAATAGAATAACCTATTGATTCTACAATTTCAATATCTTCCTGAGTAAATCTTCTGTTACCACGCTTGTTTACAACTTTTAGCAACCCGATAACATACTCCCTCATCTTAACCGGAAGGACAATCAGTGACCTGACATGAATATCTGTAAGTCCATCAATCCTCTCGTTGAAAAGCGGGTCCTCTGCTACTTCCCTTGAAAATATTGTTTCCCCATTTTTAATAACTGTAAAACATATGCTTTCCCCATAGGGAAGAGGGGATCTCGCTGTAAGTAAGCCCTTAGTAGTAATCCCGCATTCCATAAAAAAATTATCATTCCCCTCCTCTTTAAAATAAAGCGCCACACCCTCTGCCTCCAGCACATCATGGGCAAGTTTCAACAATTCAGTAAATGTACTATGGGGGTCAACCTCTGTGATTAATATTTTTAAACTCTCATTCACCAGGGAGAGCTTTTCAGTATATTTTTTTAACTCAGCATTTGCATGTGAACGTTCAAGATTAAGGGAGATGTGGCTTGAGAAGGTATTCAAAAGAGTGAGATCATGGTCATCAAAGGGTCTGTTATCCCTCTTATCATTAACGCTGATCACACCAACTGTCTCACCAAAAACCTTAAGTGGTGCAGAGATAAATGAACCTGACCTGTATCGCTCCGCGAAGGAGGACTTTTTAAATCGCGGGTCAGTAGCAATATCTTTGACAATCACAGGCTCCCCCTTTTCAGCAACCCATCCTGCAATACCATCACCGATCTTTTTTACATCATTTCTTGCAACAGTGATGTCATATCCATGCGCCACAGCAAGTTTTAATTCCCCTGCCTTACGATTTATCAGCATCAGAGACACCTTTTCAACATTTAAGACCTCAGCAATTAAATCAACGGTCGTCTGTAAAAATTCCGTGTGCTGAAGCAACGCCTCTATTGTGAGATTGCTTTTTGCAAGTTCAGAAATTTTCTTCGCCCCTGATTCAAGTGCCCTGATTACATCAAAGGACTGCTCTTTTGTCTTTGCCTTCTCAAGGGTCTCATTAATCCTGTTTATAATGCTGAAGAGGAGCTCCTTCTGAACTGGCTTCATTAAAAGGTCAAAGGCACCGAGGGAAATTGCTCTACTTGACAAAAATTTCTCCTTTTCAGAGACAAGCATTACAACCGGCTGGTCCTTATTCTGTTCTCTTAATTTTCTCAGAACATCAATTCCATGGAGGTTTGGCATCACAATATCAAGAAAGATAATATCAAATTTCTCTTTGCCAACAAGTTCCAGCGCCTCCTTACCTGATGATGCGGTGGTAACAGTATATCCGGCCGATTTCATCAATTCAGACATCTCTTTTCTTATCACATCATCATCATCAACAACAAGGAATCTAGGCATGCCTTCTCCTACAGTATGTATTTTGAAAGATCCTCTGTCTTCAGGACATCTCCAAGTCGTTCCTCAACATACCTGGCATCTATTATAATTTCTCTGTCTTTGAGGTCAGGTGCATAAAAGGAAATCTCCTCAACAACCTTCTCCAGGATAGTATGTAGACGGCGTGCTCCGATATTTTCTGTCCTCTCATTCACTAACTCTGCAATCTTTGCAATTGAGTCAATTGCATCATCAGTAAATTGTATATGGACTCCCTCTGTTTTTAACAATTCAATGTATTGTTTTATCAGAGCATTCTCCGGCTCCTTTAGTATTCTTGCAAAATCCTCTTTAGTAAGCGGTGAAAGCTCCACCCTGATTGGAAATCTTCCTTGTAACTCAGGAATTAGGTCAGAGGGTTTGGAGACATGGAAAGCACCTGCAGAGATAAAGAGAATATGGTCTGTGCGAACCATTCCGTATTTTGTCATAACCGTTGTTCCTTCTATAATCGGGAGAAGGTCCCTCTGAACACCCTCCCTGGATACATCCGGACCATGTCCGGATTCCCTGCCTGCAATCTTATCCAGTTCGTCTATAAAGACAATTCCGGTGTTTTCCACCCTTTTAATTGCAATTTTTGTCACCTTTTCCATATCAATCATCTTATTCAACTCTTCTTCATAAAAGATATTGTATGCGTCAGAAACCTTCACTGATTTTTTCTTTGATTTTTTGGGGATTACATTACTGAACATGTCTTTTAATGTCCGTTCCATCTCTTCCATGCCTACTCCAAAAACCTCTATTCCAACTGGAAAGGCAGGCACACTTGTATCAATCTCTATCACCTTATCTTTTATCTTATTCTCAAGAATATCCCTTTTAATCTCCTCCCGTCTTTCTCTATCGGTTTTTTGAGTTGAACCGTCATCCCCCTCTCCCCGTTCCCTTCTTCTATTATTTAAGAGAATATCAACAAGACGATTCAATGCAGATTCTTGCGCCTTTTTCTCCACCCTCTTTTTTTCTTCCTCCTTCACCATATTAACTGTAACCTCTGTAAGGTCCCTTATGATTGAATCCACATCTCTGCCCACATAACCGACCTCTGTAAATTTTGATGCCTCAACCTTTATAAATGGCGCGTTGACAAGTTTTGCCAGGCGACGTGCTATTTCGGTCTTCCCAACTCCAGTGGGACCTATCATGATGATATTCTTTGGCATAATTTCATCTTTCATTTTCGGAGAGACAAACATTCTTCTCCACCTATTCCTCAAGGCAATAGCAACACTTCGCTTGGCATTCTGCTGGCCAATAATGTATCTGTCAAGTTCCTGGACAATCTTTTGAGGAGTCAAACACTCTATCTTCTTTTCCTCCTCTTCTTCAATTGAATTGCGCATCTGTCTCAACACATTCATATATTCTCCTTATAATTCTTCAATGATAATATTCTGATTTGTATAAATACATATATCAGCAGCAATTTTCATTGCTGATTCAACAATACTCCTTGCATTCATATTGGTATGCTTTACAAGTGCCCTTGCAGCCGCCTGGGCAAAGCCACCACCAGAACCGATTGCAATAATGCCATCATCCGGTTCAATTACATCTCCTGTCCCAGAAATTATAAATGAATTTTCTCTGTCCGCAACAATTAATAATGCCTCCAGCCGCCTTAGAATTTTATCAGTACGCCAGTCCCTCGCAAGTTCAACAGCAGCCCTTTTCAGATTCCCTCTGTATTCTTCTAATTTGTCTTCAAATTTTGCAAATAATGTGAAGGCATCAGCGGTGGAACCAGCAAATCCTGCGAGGATTTTGTCCCCATAAAGTTTTCTGACCTTTCTCGCTGTATGCTTCATAACAACATCACCCAAACTGACCTGACCGTCACCTGCCATCACAACCTTGCCTCCATGCCTCACACACAGTATTGTTGTTCCTCTGAACTTCAATTTTCTACTTTTCGCTTGCTCTGGGATGGTTTTTCTTATAAACCTCCATAAGACGGTCCACCGAGATGTGGGTGTACTTCTGTGTGGTTGAAAGAGATGAATGCCCGAGTAACTCCTGAATTACCCTCAAATCAGCCCCGCCCTCAAGAAGGTGTGTGGCAAAGGAGTGTCTCAATACATGCGGCGATATCTCTTTTGAAAGCCCCGACTTAGCCCGATACTTCTTAACAATTCTCTCAACACTTCGCGTCGTCAATTTTTCACCCTTGTAATTCAAAAAGAGCGCATCTGGATCAATCAATCTTCCACCCACCAGGAGTTCTTTCCTCCTATTCAGATATTTATCCAGCGCCTCTTTTGCCTTTTCACCAAAGGGAACAATTCGTTCCTTGCCGCCCTTGCCCCTAACCCTCAGGAGTTCGTTTTCCATATCAATATCCTGAATCTTCAGTCCTGTGAGTTCTGCTACCCTCAGCCCGCTGCTGTAAAGTAATTCAAGCATAGCCCTGTCTCTAACTGTCAGTACGCTCCTTTCTTCAGGGCTTTCCACAAACACCTTTGCCTCATCCTGATTCAAAAACCTCGGAAGTGACTTAGGCACTTTTGGAAATGAAAGCCCCTCCGTAGGATTCTTTTCAACAGCACCTTCTCTTTCAAGGAATTTAAAAAATGTCCTGAGGGATGCGATCTTTCTTGAAACAGTGCTTCTTTCCCTGTCTTTAAAAAGTGATGCGAGATATTCCCGCACAATGGATGGTAAGACCTTCTCTTCTTTTATAATATTATTCTCTATCTTTTTATCACTTATATACTTTAGAAATTCTTTTAAGTCCCTGATGTAGAATCTTATTGTAAGCCCGGCAAAACCTTTTTCAAATCTTAGATAACCCTCGTATTTCTTAAGAAATTCTTCCATTTATAATATATATTAACACCTGCAAGAAAAGAATGCAAACAAACTCCTTCCTCTTTATTTATGAAGAATAGTAGATTGTAAAATTTACCTTCTAAAGTTATGGAAACTTCAGGTTGTCTTACAGAGGTAATTTCGCTCAATCAAATCTTGCCTATTCAAAAAATTTCTGGACCTTAACCTTGAGAGCCTTACTCAACTTTGCAAGCGTCTCAAAGGAAGGGGCCCTTCCTCCAGTCTCAAGTAAAGCCACAAAATTGTTAGAGCACTTTAACTTTTCTGCAAGTTCTGATTGTGTAAGGTTTTCCCTTTTTCGCGCTTTTGCGATGTTACGCCCCACGAGTTCTCTCAATTCTTTTGCTGTCATTTCTACCTCCTGTTATATTTATTATAAGTATATCATATCAAATATTATGTATCAAACAAATTTTCACTGGGCCATGCAGGACTTGAACCTGCGACCCGCTGATTAAGAGTCAGCTGCTCTACCAAACTGAGCTAATGGCCCTTTTTATCTCATAAATCATTATTTATATTTACATAGTTGTCAAGTAAATTTAATCTCATTCTTTTGATGTCATTGTTGCAACCCGTAAAAAAGTCTTCTTCCCCCTCTTTACATGGACATTATCAAATATCTTCTGAGAAACAATATAACCATATTCATTATAAAACTTAACAATAAGAGAATAAATCCCTGGTTTTATCCTCATTCTGGCAATGCGAAATTCTGCCGGCAGGATTTCCCATGCCCTACGGTCAGCGTTTTCCGTGGCTGATGCAGTTGCTGAAAAGGCCTTCTTTGCAAGCCAGCCGACCACAGCACCACCCTCACCGCCCATCCTCTTCTTTGCTGCATTTTCCGCTGCTTCACCTGCAGCATATGCAATGGCATACTTTACCGCAGCGCGGGCAATTGTCTTTGCCATTATCCTCCCGAGCCGGTCCTCCAGATCCCTTAATGCAATTGCTGTGATATTTTCAGATACCGTTGTTTTTACTTCACCTGTGCGGTTCTCTAATCCAAGCGTGGACATCACAACTACCGGCTGTCTCACTTTATACTCAGGAAAAGCCACCGAGATATTTATATCCGCTGCTATTGAACCTGCAATGTCCAGTGCCTTATTCACATCGCCCTGTTCGTCAGATGATACCTCTGCTGTTCTCGCATAAGCAATTCCATTGCCAAAGGCAACCTGCAGGCGCTTTTCTATCTTGTAGGGGGCAAGACCATTAAGGTGAATCAGAACAATCTCGCCGTCATCCGGTTCAATGTTTTCATCAGCAACCTGCCCGGGAAAGTCCTTTTTTATTTCTTCCAGAAGGTCTGTAAATCCGAGGGCAGACCCTGTCCGCAGACAATCGCTGAACAGGCCTTCGGGAATCGATGTCCCGTATGTTTTCTGATAATATCTGTAAATGTAGAGTGCCTTTCTATAGGAAATGAAAGCATCATTGATTTCATTATTGTTCTCATAGAGCATGCCCATAATATATCTGACAAAGGCGTCATCTCTATAAGTAAGTTTATTCCCGTATTCTCTGTTATAAAGTTCAAGTTTATGATTAACCTTTCTTGCCTCAACAATCGCATCCTCCGTCTTCCCCATAAGAATATAATTCAATGCCATAAAGAGGTTAATCAGGACCTTTTCAAAATTCTCTCCCTCATATGGTTTTGCATTATCGCTTGTAAGAAATGAGGCGGCCTCTTTACTTACACTTTTTGTGTAGAGTTCATCTGCCCGCTGTTCAGCCATTGAGAAGTACCTATTGCTTTTATCAAATTCATCTGCAAGATGGTAGAGAATTCCAAGATCTAAAAAAAAGAGGAGGGAATTTTTTTCTCCGTATTCTGTCTGGTACATCTCTGCAACCTGTTTTGCAGCAGAGAGATAGTCCTCCCTGGAGATAAATTCTTTAACCTCACGATAATGGGTAAAGGATATTGCACAACTGGAAAGAATGAGGGATAGTAATATAAATCTGAAAGAGACTAAAAGAAAATTTTTATAACCTGCGTGTCTTAAAACCTCTGGATTCATACATTTTCAGGTGGGCGATTCACCAAATCACCTATTAACCCGTTCCCACTTACCAGCTGTGCCTCGGCCGTTTAATAACCTTTTTTATCTTCTTCTGTCCTATCCAGACCTTTTCGTTTGTCTCAAGATTTATCATCTCAAGTTCAACCTGATAATATTTGAGACGCGTGCCGCCGGCTTCATCAAGAATTGAATTAATCTGCCCTTGAAGCATAAAGTCAGCCCCATACTCCCTGCCCATCGCTTTCACGGTTTCCGGAGAGGCATGCTCTGCCTGAGCCATTCGCTCTTCCCGAATCTCTTCTCTTTCCTCCTTTGCTGCAACAAATACTACCCTGCCAGAATTTGTAAGTTCCCTCTCAAGGTCTTTGACAAAGGTCTGAGTATTAATATGCTCGTAACTCCGATTCTTTACAGTGCCTACTATAACTCGCGGTTTCTTATTCGTCTTTGAGATAAATTCCTCAAGCCAGTATCTGGACAGACAATCCTTAATCATCTCTTCAGAAACAAGACGGGAATCAGTATCATTCCACTCGCCTGAAATATCTATTGTCTCTTCTGCACCAACCCTTTTTACCTCCGGACCTGTTGCACAGGCAGCGAGGAAAGTGACAAATAAAATTGAGACAAAAATTCTATACATAATTCGCCTCCCGAAATTTTATTTATAAATATAAATTATATTGCAAGTATAAGGATATTGTCAAGAAAACCCCTGCTTAGTGTAAATTGTCCTTATGGGAAATGGAATTTCAATGCCCTCCTGATTATACCGCTCATGGAGGCGTTTTATGAACTCATGCTTGATTAGATACTGGTCAGTAAATTCATTTCCTCTCATTATGACAGTAAAATTTATGCTGAAATCGCCAAAGGTGTGAAATCTGATAAATGGCTCAAAATCAGGCACACCACCTGGAACGGTCTTCATGACATCACGTGCTACTTCAACTGTTACCCTTTCAACCTTATTAAGGTCACTTCCATAACTTACACCAAGGTCCACAAGCACCGCAAGTTCTTTATCAGGCATGTAATAATTTGTAATAAGAGCGTTTGAAAGGCGAACGTTCGGAACAATTATCATGTTGTTTGGCAATGCACGAATAGTTGTATTCCTCCAGGTAATATCAACTACATAGCCCTCTTCACCTGAGTCAAGTTTCACATAATCGCCTGGCTTAACCTGTCGTGAGGCAATTATATGTATGCCAGCAAATAGATTTGAGAGCGTGTCCTGCAATGCAAGGGCAACTGCAAGACCACCGACACCCAGGGCTGTGAGAATTGGAGTAATTGAGATGTTGAGGGCCTGAAGGATGATGAGGAAACCGATAATGTATACAACCACCTTTGTAATATTGGTGAATATTGAAGTTGAAGGAAACCCTCCCCTTGCCTTTCCTCCGTATAACCTAACAATTCCTGTAAGAATCTTAGAAAGCACAAATGTCACGGATAATATAAAGAGGACAATAATAATTTTGTGTGCAACTGAAATATTTGAACTGCTCAGAGTTGTATTATGAATTGCAGATGCTATACCCCCGAGAAGGAACCAGAATACAACAACCCTTCTCAGAGAAGTGACAATGATTTCATCGCCCTCCCACTCTGTTTTTTTAGCAAGTTTTTTGAAATACCTTAGAAGATATCTCTCAACCAGAATTCCCAAAATTATTGAGATCCCTATTATGGAAAGGGGAATTATTATATGTCTAAATTCAGCGAGAATATTTAATATTTTCATTACAGACCTCAACAGTAACCATTATCTTTAAACCATCTATATGCCTTATCCACAGCAATGCGCACCGGCGTCTGTTTGAATCCAAGTTCCCTGACCGCTTTCTTAGCAGTAACATACTGTGTAATGTATCCAAAACTTACAGTTGATGTATTGAAATCCTTGAATGTATATGGTGCAAATGCACCAAGGACATTACCTATAAATGAAAGCGGGACCATTATACTTTTGGGCATATAAATCCTCGGCGGCTTCCTGCCTACAACCTCAGCAATAAGCGTAAAAATTTCCCTATATGTCATATTTTCATTGGCAAGGATATACCTTTCCCCCGTCTTTCCCTTGTGCATTGCCAGGATGTGTCCATCCACAACATCCTCCACATCCACAAAATTATTCCCGCCGCCGGGATAGCCAGGGATACCATATTTTGCAATGGTGACAATCATCCTGCCGGATGTTGGCTTTATATCCCAGGGACCGAACACATAAGCAGGATTAACAATAACCGCATCCAGTCCCTTACTAACATAATTCTGCACTACCTTTTCGCCCTCATATTTTGTCGTACAATATGGATTGTCAAGATGAGCAAAATTCCACTCACAATTTTCGTCCCATGGCTGGTCCTTTGACGGTCCTGTGCCGACGGCAGAGATTGTGGATGTATGGACAAGACGCTCTATACCACTTTCAAGGGCTGCCCTGCAGACATTCTCTGTGCCAATCACATTGACTTCATACATCTCCTTTCTGAAAAATCTGGACATGTCAACAACGCCAGCCACATGATAGACCTGTTTCACACCCTTCATCGCTGATTTTACTGACTCATAATCAGTTACATCTCCGATTGCTTCCTCAACTTTTATTCCCTCAAAACCCTTACGGTTGCTGTTTTCCCGAATCAGAACACACACCTCATACCCATCCTTCCAGAGTCGGCGAACTAAATTTACTCCAACAAGTCCGGTAGCGCCAGTAACAAGAACTTTCATACATTCACCCTTATTCTTCCTCTATATCACAATCCCATCTGCCTTCCGATGATTTCCTTCATAATTTCAGTAGTGCCTGCAAATATCGTCTGAACCCGAACATCAAGATATGCCTGAGCAATAGGATATTCTAACATGTACCCATAGCCACCGAAGAATTGCAAGCACTGGTCAACGACTTTCTTGAGCATCTCAGTAATCCACCACTTTGCCATGCATGTCTCCTTAACTATATTTGTCCCCTTAATATGTTCCTCAATCAACCGGTCAAGAAAAGCCCTTGATATTTCAATCTCTGTTGCCATTTCCACCAGTTTGAATCTTGTATTCTGGAATTTCGCAATTGGCTTTCCAAAGGCAGTTCTTTGCTGACAGTAGTTGATTGTTTCCTGCAGTGCGAATTCAGCACCTGCCTGAGCACCTATTGCACACACAAGTCGCTCCTGCTGTAACTTCTGCATCATATATATAAAACCCTGCCCCTCCTCTCCAAGAAGATTTTTTGCTGGAACCCTGCAATCAGCAAAGGATAACTCTGCTGTATCCTGTGACCACATTCCAATCTTATCCAGTTTCCTCCCCTTTTCAAACCCGGGCGTCCCTGACTCAACGACAATCAAACTAATTCCTGTATAAGGTGGGTCTGCCTTTGGGTTTGTCTTACAGGCAACCACAACAAGGTCGCACAAAAGCCCATTTGAGATAAATGTCTTCTGACCATTAATAATGTAGTGGTCCCCGTCTCTGATTGCCGTTGTCTTTATTGCCTGGACATCACTCCCTGCACCGGGTTCTGTCATTGCAAGGGCTGTGATTTTTTCACCGCTCACGCAACCTGGAAGCCATCTCTGTTTTTGCTCCTCATTTCCAAATGAGGCAATGTATGGAACTACAATATCATTGTGTAAACTTATTGCAAAGCCAGATTCTCTTGCACGAGCAAGTTCTTCAATCATAACAACTGAATATAAAAAGTCAACTCCAGACCCTCCATATTTCTCCTCAAGCCATGGACACAAGAACCCCTCTTGCCCTGCCTTTTTCCATACCTCTCTGGATACTTTCCCTTCTTTCTTCCACTCCTCCTGGTGGGGAATTACCTCCCTCTCAAGAAACTTTCTGAAGGCATTCCTGAAAATTTCATGCTCCTCTCTAAATAGTTTACGTTCCATGATTTCCTCCTGAATAACTTGTGAAGATTATATAATTACACTTGCAAAAACACAAGTTTTTTTTCGGAACCAACTTCCAGATCATATCCTTCTTTAATCATCTTTGTCCACAAGAAATCTTTCCACATCCTTACCTAATATCTTGATTAATCCTGGAGCCAGCGTAAAAATATAGTATTAAATTTTAAGTTTGCCAGATTTCTCAAATCCGCATGTCCTTTAGCCCTCCTTTAATTAATTTGGTATTTATCAGGTAGCCAGCGCAAATGACTCTACCTCCACCCTCCCCTTGATCCCCTCCCGCAAGGGGAGGGGAAACAAATCCCCCCTCCCTTGACGGGAGGGGGTTGGGGGAGGGTGAAAGAGGGTTTCCCCATGAAGATAGAAAGGATAGCTGTCATCGGCGCCGGGACGATGGGCAGGGGTATTGCCCATGTCTTCACCCTCTATCATTATCCCGTCATCCTCATCGACAGGGAGACATCGATCCTGAAAGGGGCTCTGGAAAGGATCAGGGAGAGGACATCCCCTGAGCTGTGGAATCAGGTCTCAGGCCTGATCCAGACCTCCACTGACCTCGCCAGGGCTGGCGAGTGCGACCTCGTCATCGAGGCGGTCTTTGAGGAGATTGAGATCAAGAACGAGGTCTTCAAGATCCTCAATAAGATATGTAAAAGAAACGCGGTCATCGCCACCAACACCTCCTCCCTCTCGATCAACGAACTCGCCAGGTCCTTCGATGATGCCACCCGTTTTATCGGGACGCACTTTATGAACCCGCCCAAGGTGATGAAGCTCGTCGAGGTCATCAGGGGAGAGAAGACCTCGGAGGAGACTG
>FWPU01005178.1_pt1 | contig 28883 bp, 22 predicted proteins | sample 2228361 | NCBI WGS metagenome assembly FWPU01 (sample SAMEA103939777, study PRJEB20133) | metagenome | reverse complement strand
CTACATACTCGAAAACGCCCTGTCCTCCGGTATCCTCTCCATGGGGGTGGATGTGATCTTCATCGGCCCGCTGCCCACGCCCGGCGTGGCGTATGTGACCCGCAGCCTGCGCGCGGATGCCGGCATCGTGATCACCGCTTCGCACAATCCGTACGACGACAACGGCCTGAAGTTTTTTCGCGCGGATGGCTACAAGCTGGACGACCACGTCGAGGCCCGGATCGAGGAACTGGTCTTCAGCGGCGCGATCAACCACATCCGCCCCGTGGCCAGCGAGGTGGGCAAGGCCCTGCGCGTGGACGACGCCGTGGGCCGGTACATCGAGTACGCCAAGGCCAGTTTCCCCAAGCGCATGACCCTCGAGGGCCTGCGCATCGTGGTGGATTGCGCCAACGGTGCGGCCTACAAAACCACCCCCAGCGTGCTCCGCGAGCTGGGCGCCGAGGTCATCGTCTACGGCAACCAGCCCAACGGCACCAACATCAACCAGGACTGCGGCGCCATGCATCCCGAGCATCTCCGCCGCCGCGTGCTCGAACACCGCGCTCAACTGGGCATCGCCCATGACGGGGATGCCGACCGTGTCCAGCTCTGTGACGAACAGGGCCAGTTGGTGGACGGGGACGACATCCTCGCCATCTGCGGGCTGGAGATGCTCGCGCAAGACACGCTGCCGCAGCGCACCCTGGTCTGCACCATTATGAGCAACGCCGGGCTGGACGCCGCCATCGGCGCCGCCGGCGGGCGCGTGGTGCGCACCGCCGTGGGCGACAAGTACGTCATCGAGGAAATGCTCCGCCACGGCTACATGGTGGGCGGCGAGCAGAGCGGGCACATCATTTTCCGCGAGTACGCCACCACGGGGGACGGCCTGATCGCGGCCCTGCAGGTCCTGAGCATCATGAAGGCGCGGGACGCCCTGCTGTCCCAGTTGCGGCTGTGCTGGACGCGCTTCCCGCAGAAGCTGGTGAACGTGCGGGTGCGGGAGAAGGTGCCCTTCGAGCAACTGAACGGCTTTGCGGCCCTGCAGGCGCAGGCCGAAGCCGCGGTGGCTGCGGAGGGCGGGCGGGTGTTTGTGCGTTACTCGGGCACCGAACCCAAGGCCCGCGTGCTGGTCGAAGCCCGGACGCCGGAGCTGGTGGACCATTGGAGCGAGCGGCTGGCGGAGGTCATCCGCGTTCAGATCGGCCACTGACCCGCGGGCGCCCGCCAACGCCCGTGGCGGTTCAGTACCGGAAGTTCCATTCCGGCCGGCGATACCGCGCATCCGCGAGTTCGGCCGTGCGGGCGGCGGGCCAGGTGGCGGCCGGGGAGTGCGCCTCCCACACGGCGCGCAGCCCGGCTTTCACCAGCCCCGGCGCCGCGCTCAGATTCTCCAGAAACTCACCGTGCGATCGTCCGCCGCGGTACGCCGGCTCGCGCGAGGGCGAGGGCAGCACCGCCGCGACCAGCGCCAGGTCCAATCCCAGCAACACCGAGCCGTGAAAGAGCAGCGCGCGCCGGCCGCGACGCTGGGCGTTGCCCGAGAATTTGCGTCCGTCCACCGCCAGGTCCGTGTCGCCCTGCCGTTGCACCGGCCGTCCGAGCAGTTGGGAAAACCACGCCGCGTGCCGCTCGAGAATCCAGCGGTTGGTGAGGGGAATGCTCGCTGTCTCGGGCCGGTCATCCAGGCGCAGAACCAGCGTGTAGTTCAGACACCCCGGCCCTTGCAGCACCGTGCCGCCGCCAGTGACCCGTCGCAGCACCGGCACGCCCCGCGCCCGGCAGGCTTCGAGGTCCGCCTCCCGTGCTGCGCGATTTGCGTAGCCCAGCACCACAAACGGCACGGGCGATTCCCAGAAACGCAGTACCTCCGGCCCTCCAGCCTCGGCTGCTTCCCAGAGTGCCTCGTCCGCCGCGAGGTTTTCCGCGGGGGTGGGCAACGAGAGATCCAGATAATCCATGACAAGCGCCGGGCGCAGAGAGACCCGGCGAGTTGTAAGCAAGGGGGGCGCTGGCTGCAAGCGCCCCGAGGTGACGGGCGTTTTTGTGTCTCCTGCCTGTGGCTGCCTCAAGCGCCGGCGCCCGAAAATTGGGACAGACGTTCTGCTCTCCCGGCAAACGCGTCTTCGGCCGACTCGGGCGTGCGCGTGGGGGGCCCACGGTAGATCGCGGGCCTGGCGCGGTCTTCCCCGCCCGGGCGCAGGAAGCGACGCCGGCAAGCCGGCAACACCGGCGGCGATCTTGGGTGTGCTCGCCGCAAAAGACCGTGGCCAAGCAACCCGCTGCCAACTTCCTTTCGCACTGAGCGCACAAGCGTGCCGCCGGTATCTCGACCGGATAAGAGGAGATTGACCGAAATTTTCGACTCCGAATCACGGTGAGAGAGACTGCCGGGAAGCACCGGCGCCACCGTCGTTGACAGCACGGTGGGGAAGGCCCATACCGCGCCCATGCGCTTCCACCTGGTTGCCTTCCTGATCCTGAGCGGGACGACGATTTGGTCCCGGGCCGCCGCTCATGAAATTGCCAGTCCCGACGGGCGCGTGCTGTTCCGGGTCGGCGCCGACGCCGAGGGGCGCTTGGTGTACGCCGTTTCCGTCGCGGGGCGCGAGCGCCTGTTGCCCGCCCGGGCGGGCATCGTGGTGGATCGCCGCGACCTGGGGGCCCGCGTCGAACTGGGAACCCCCGTTCTGCGCGGGCTGCACGAAACCTTTGCCTGGCGGGGGGCAAAGTCCCGGGCCACGAATCACTGTACGGTGGCTGAAATCCCCATCCACCCCGCGGACGGTCCGGCGTGGACGCTTGAGGTCCGCGTCTTCAACGACGGGGCGGGCTTTCGATACCGGGTGCCGGGCGAGGGGGGCCGCCACCTTGCCGGGGAACCCACCGCCTGGCAACTGCCGGCGGAGGCGCGGGTCTGGTTCCAAACCGACACCGGAAACTACGAGGGCGAATACCAGGCGCGCCGGGCCGATGAGGTGCCGCTGGTGGTGCGCGCCGGCGAGCGTACCCGCCCGACGCATCTGGGGCCGCCGGTGACCGTGGAGTACCCGGACGGCGCCTTCGGGTTGCTCACGGAGGCGGCGCTGTTTCGCTACAGCGGGCTGACGCTGCGACCGCGGGGCGGCGGCCTGTTTCAGGCGGCCTTCGAGGATGATCCGGAAGGCTGGTCCCATTCCGGCCCGATTCAGTCGCCGTGGCGGGTGGTGTTGCTGGCGCCGGACCTGAACGCCCTGGTGAACAGCGACGTGATTGCCGCGTTGTGCGACCCGCCGGACCCGGAGTTGTTCCCCGAGGGGATGAACGCCGCGTGGCTTCGCCCCGGCCGGGCGCCCTGCACCTGGATGGTTTTTGGCAACGAGGGCGCCGAGTGGGAAAAACAACGATGGTTTGTGGACACGGCGGCGGCCCTCGGCTGCGAATACCTGTTGGTGGATGCCGGCTGGCGAAGCGAACGCTGGGGCTGGTTGAAGGACGGCGGCGACGTCTGGGCTCGCGCCGCCGAGTTGGTCCGCTACGGCGCCGAGCGCGGGGTGGGTATCGTGTTGTGGCATGCCTTTCCCGACGGCCGCGAGGACAGTCCGGGGCTGACCATGATCGAGGCGCGTGAGGAGTTTTTCCGCGAGTGCCAACGAGCCGGCGTCAAGGGCGTGAAGATTGACTTCTTCGACACCGAGAGCCGGGCTGTCATCGAGGCCCAGGAAGACCTGCTGCGGCGGGCGGCGAAATACCAGCTTCTCGTGAATTTTCACGGCGTCCACAAGCCCACCGGCGAGGCGCGCACCTGGCCCAACGAAATCACGCGTGAGGGCATTCGGGAGCAGGAATACGTGCTCTGGGACACCCTTTCGCTCACGCACTACGGCGCGCTCCCTTTCACCCGCATGGTGGCGGGCCACGCGGATTTCCTGCCGGGTTACCTCGAGGAGCGGCGGCTGAAAAACACCACCCGCGTCTTTCAAATGGCTTCCGTGGTGGTGTTCAGCTCGCCGTTTCTCTGCTGGCCGGACAACCCCGAAGTCTATCTCCACAGCCCGTGGCTGCCTTTTGTGCGCTCCGTGCCGGTGACCTGGGACGAAACCCGCGTGCTGCCTGGGTCGGTCATTGGCGACACGGTGATTTTTGCCCGGCGCCGCGCCGACGAATGGTACGTGGCCGTGCTGAATTGCCGCGAAGAGCCGCGCGCGCTCACGCTGGACCTGGGGGCGCTTCCGGTGGCCGGCCTGGACGTGACGGCCTACCACGAGGGGGCGTCGAAAACCGGCGTTCGCATCGAATCCGGCGAGCGGGCCCCCGCGGATGGCCGTTGGCAGCTCACGCTGCCCGCCGGCGGCGGGTTCCTGGCGCACTTTCACCCGCGCCGGGAATTTCCCGCCTGGTCTCCCGCCAGGTAAACGGCGCGCGTCTAGATCAACCGGGTCCGGCCCGGCACGGCCAAGGGCTCGATGGGCAGCGGCATGTCCCAGGTCAGCGGCTCGGGCACAAGTTTCCACTGGGAATGGAGCGCTTGTTCCCAGGTGACCTCCTGGCCGGTGTAGGCCGCCATCCGTCCCATGATGGCCGCCAGGGTGCTCTTGGCCATCCAGTCGCCGTCGTTCATGGGCTTGCCGGCGCGGATCGAGGCAAACAATTCATCGTGCTCGGTCTGGTACATGTTGTTGCCCTCGCCCCGGTACCGCCAGCTTTCCGCCGCCCGGATCATCGGGGCGGACCAGCCCTTGATGGTGCCGGAGCCCTTTTCGCCCATGAGGTAGTCCGAGTTGTCGCTGTAGCAATTGGCGATTTGCCGCTGGGCCATGAACGCGCGCACGCCGTTTTCCCACTCGTAGAACACGTCGATGTGATCGTAGATGTTGCCCTCGTGGTTGGGAATCACGCGGCCGCCGGTGGCCACGGCCTTCGCCGGCGGGGTGTCCTGCATGGCCCACATAATCTTGTCCACGCTGTGGCAGGCCTGCTCCACCAACCCGTCGCCGGACAACCAGACGAAGTTGTACCAGTTGCGGAGCTGCCATTCCACGTCTCCCATGCCCGCCGGGCGGCTGCTGGCCGGGGGCATCGGCTTGACCGGGCCGGTCAGGTAGGTGGCGTAAATGGCCCGCACCGCGCCGATCGCGCCGTCGTGAATGCGCCGGTAAAACTCCCGGCGGGCGAAGTCGTACCGCCAGCAAAAGCCCGCCTCCAGCGCCAGGTTCTTCTCCCGGGCTCGGCGCGCGGATTCCATCACCGAGCGCACTCCGGGCGGGTCCGTGGCCATGGGCTTTTCGCAAAAGATGTGTTTGCCCGCGTCCACGGCGGCTTTGAGATGCGCGGGGCGGAAACCGGGCGGCGCGCAGAGCAGGACGACGTCCACGCCGCTGTCCAGGAGCTTCAGGTAACCGTCGAGGCCGGTGAAAATGCGGTCGTCGCTCACTTGCACGCGGTCCTGCAGGGCGGCGTTGTTCTTCAGGTTGCGCAAACAGGCCCGGGCCTGCGCCAGGAAGGGGTCCGCCACGCTCACCAGCACGGTGTTCGGATCGGCGGTGAGCGCTTCGCCCGCCGCGCCGGTGCCGCGCCCGCCGCAGCCGATCAGGCCGATGCGGAGTGTCCGGTTGTCGGCGCCGTGCAACCGTGGCACAAAACCGGCAGCCAGGGCGGCGCCCGCGGCAGTGGAGGTTTTCAGAAACGCGCGGCGAGTGGTGGAAGCGGTTTCGGGGGAATTCATGGCCATCAATCTGTTGGCGGCAGTTAAGACAGCGGGGGGGCGGGGGTCAAGCTCCGGGGCGGGGGCCGGAAGATGTCGGGCCATCCTCTCACGGCATCAGCGCTGGCCAGAACCGTCCGCCTGCGCTAGCTTGCGCGCCAATGTTGCGCGCCATGCTGCGTGATCGTTGGCTACCGTCCGGGGCCCTTGCCCTGCTGGTTGTCGCGTCGTGGCTTCGCGCCCAGGAGGCGCCGGCTCAAACGCCGCAGGAAATTCTGGGAGCCGCGGTGGGCAAGTGGGCGGCGCTGATCGAACCTCCGGCCGGGGCCGCCCCGCGCACGTTTTCGGCCACTCTGCGCGTGAACCGGGCAGACGGACTTGGTCGGGACTTGGCGGGCCGCAGCGCCCAGGTGGCTATCCAGGCCCCGGATCGTCTGGCGGTCACCGTGGAAATCCAGGGGCGGGAACTCCAGTTCGGCCGCAACGGCCAGGAGCTGTGGGCCTTTGCGCCGGCGAAAAGATTTGGCGTGGTCGGCCGCCCTGAGGTGCCCCGCTTTCGCTCCCGCCCGGACAGCGTAGACCGCGCGCCGTTGCCGCCGTTCAAGCTGCCGCTGTCCCGCGAGCAGTGGCTGCTCCTGCCGCTGATGTTCCAACTGGAACTCCTCCCGGAAGAAACCGTGGGCGGAGCGCGTTGCTACACCTTCCGCGGAGCTCCGCAACCGCAGGCCCGTCAGGCGCTGCGGCGTCCCGAAGGCACCTTTACCCTCTGGGTGCGCCAGACCGACTACTTACCGGCTCGGCTCCGACTGGCCGACGCGCGCGGGCGGCTCCTGGAATTGGAAGCGCAGGACCTGGCGCTTACCGACCCCTGGCCGGCCCACGCCTGGCGTTTGCAGGGCGCCGGGTTGTTCACGATCGAAACGGTGGCGCGCGCCCACCTCCAGCGGTTCATCCCGGCCGCGCTGTCGCTGCTCACGCTGCGCGTACCGCCGCTGGGACCGGCGGCCGGCGAGAAGCGCCTGCTGGCCACCGAGGGCGCCGGACGCCTGGAGGAGCACGACGGCACGAAGGTGCTGTTCCTCAAGGGCTCGCCCGAGGACATGGGGCGTCAGCACGGCGTGCTGCTGCGGCGCGAAGTGCGGGACCTGGTGGACAAAATCCTCTACGGCGTCGGCGTGGGCAGCTCCTTTGAAAAGGGCCGCTGGTTTTTCGGAGAGATTGAGGACGCCCAGGCCCGCCTCCTGCCCCACATGGACGAACGGTACCTGCGGGAAATGGATGCCCTGGCCCGGGCTGCCAATCTCGAGCCCGAGGAAGTGCGGCTGGCGAATTTCTTTCCCGAACTGTTCCACTGCAGCGGCTTCGCCGTGTACGGGCGAGCCACCGCGGACGGTCGCCTTTACCACGGGCGCATCCTGGATTACCTGCGCGGCGTGGGACTGGAGCCCAACGCCGTGGTCATTGTGCACCAGCCTGATTACGGCCACGCCTGGGTGAACGTGAGCTACGCCGGCTTCATCGGTTCGGTCACCGCCATGAACGAAAAGCGCATTTCGATCGGCGAAATGGGCGGGCGGGGCGAGGGGGACTGGGACGGCAAACCCATGGCCCAGCTAGTGCGCGAGGTGATGGAAAAGGCTTCCACCCTCGAGGAGGCCCTGGAAATCATGCGACGCGGGCCGCGCACCTGCGAATACTACTATGTCCTCGCCGACGGCAACTCGAAGCGCGCGGTGGGCATTGCCGCCACGCCCACCCGCTTCGAGGTGATCCCCCCCGGCGAAGCTCATCCCCAACTGCCCCACGCCCTCCCCGACGCCGTGCTGATGAGCGCCGGCGACCGTTATGAAACACTGGTCGAGCGCGTGCGGGCCGGATTGGGGCGCCTGGATGCCGAGGGCGCCCGGCGGCTGATGGATCGTCCCGTGGCCATGACCTCGAACATCCACTCGGTGCTCTTCGCCCCTGAGACGCTCGACTTTTGGGTGGCCAATGCCGACTCGGACCACGTGGCCAGCCATGCCCGCTACACCCATTACAATCTGGGCGAACTGCTTCGTGCCGCTGACCCGCCCGGAACCGCCAGCCGTTGATTCATGGCCAACCACTGGAACCGCTTGCTCCAGTTGGCCCAGGAGGAGGTGCGGGCCACCCTGCGTCGGCTCCCCCGCGGGCTACGTCCCCACGCCGAGCGCCTGCCGGTCAGCTACGAACCCCGTCCCAATGAGGCCATCCTGGCGGATGGCTGGGAGCCGGACCTCCTCGGCTTGTTCGTGGGGCCCTCCTACGGCGAGGAACATCACAGCCTGGCGGATGTGCCACCGCAAATCCTGCTCTTCCTGGAAAATCTCTGGGACTTCGCCGAGGGCGATGAAGCGGTTTACCGCGAGGAAGTGCGCACCACCTACCTGCATGAACTCGGTCACTACCTGGGTTTGGACGAGCTGGACCTGGAAGAGCGCGGGCTGGATTAACCTCCCGGCTCGCGCCATGCTCCCCGCATGGCTGCTGCCGCTGCAGTATCCCCGGTCCGCTTTGGCGCGCTCCTCGGGCTGATCCTCCCCCTGCTGGGCAATTCTCCGGCCCGCGCCGACCTGCCGCCGCCCGATCCGGCTACCCAGACCGTGGTGGACCACGCCGTGCGCCGCACGTTCGAGCGCTTTGCCCGCCTGCCGCTGGCGTCCGAGCAACTGGCGGTGACTTTGGTGGACCTGTCCCGGCGCGGGAAACCCGCGCGCGGCAGTTATCGCGGCGACGTGCCCATCTATCCGGCCAGCGTGGTCAAGTTGTTTTACCTGTTGGCAGTCCATCGTTGGCTCGAGGACGGACAGATCGAGGACACCTCCGAACTGCGCCGCGCCCTGCGGGACATGATCGTCCTTTCCTACAACGAGGCCACACATTACGTGGTGGACCTGCTCACCGGCACCACCAGCGGACCGGAATTGCCCGAGGCCGAGTTGCGCGACTGGTTTGAGCGCCGCAACGCCGTCAACCGTTACCTCCAGAGCCTGGGTTACACCGGCATCAACGTGAACAAAAAGCCCTGGTGCGAGGGACCATACGGGCGCGAATCCCAGGCCATCCGCGCCTTCGAACCCAAGCGCAACCTGTTGACCACCGACGCCACCGCGCGCCTGCTGCTGGAAATGGTCGAGGGCCGGGCGGTCAACGCGCAGCGCTCGGCCGAGATGCTGGCGCTGATGCGCCGCGATCCCCACGCCCCCACGAGCGACCCCGACGATCAGGCCCAGTTCAGCGGCCCGGCGCTGCCGCCCGGGGCTCGGCTCTGGTCCAAGGCGGGCTGGACCAGCGAGACCCGGCACGACGCGCTGTACACCGAGCTGCCGGACGGCCGGAAGTGCGTGCTGGTGGTGTTCACTGTGGGCCATGCTCACGAGCGGGAAATCCTTCGCAGCGTTGTGCGTGAAATCCTTGCCACCCTTCCGCCTCCCACGGATGAGTGAAGGTGAACCGATGCCGGCGCCTCCGCCGTGCCCGGGGTTGGTCCGGGGCGGCGCGCTGGCTTTCCGGCGGTGTAGGTGTGAATCGTGAAAGGCCAACGGTGATTGGGAAGCGCGAGGAGGCACCTTCTCCGCCTTTGCCGTTTATCCCCCGCCATTTAATCACCCTGGCGGCGCGTTGCGGAATCCGGGGCGTGCTCTCTGCGAAAAAGAACCGGGTTCCCGGCCCGGGCGCGGCTGCGACCTGGAGCCGCTTGGGGTAGTCGGCGGGCTGCTTGGGCGGATCAACCCACAGGAGGGGGCTGTGGATGTGTCCGGCTTTTCCCAAACTGTTTTGAAAAGCGGCTTGACGCCGGCGGCCGACTGTCTAGCTTTCCTTCCGGAAATAGATAAGACCGCTGGTTCGCCAGCCTGGCCAAGTCGGAGAGTCCATCTGCCGACTTTTTTATTTCTGGAGCCCGGAAGAGCGATGAACAACGAGTTGTTGGCAGTCATTGATTACTGGGAGCGCGAAAAGGGCATCCGCCGGGATGTCTTGGTCGCGGCCGTGCAGAACATGTTGGTGGCCGCCGGGCGGAAGGCCATCGGCCCCGCCCGGGAGCTCGCCTGCACCATTGACCCCAAAACGGGGGAAATTCGCGCCACGGCCAAGCTGATTGTCGCGGACAAGGTCATTTCCAAGCACGACCAGATTTCCCTGGCCGAGGCCCGACGCTACAAGCCCGATGCCCAGGTGGGGGAGGAAATCCTGGTGCCCATCGGTCCGGAGCAAATCCAGCTGTTTGGGCGCATTGCCTCCCAGTACGGCAAGCAGGCCCTGCTGGTGGAAATCCGCAAGGCGGAAAAACAGCTTATCCTGGCCGAGTTCAAGGACCGCGTGGGCACGCTGGTCTCCGGCACGGTCCGACGCTTTGACCGTTCGGATGTGGTGGTGGACCTGGGTCGGTTTGAGGCCTTGCTGCCCAACCGTGAACGCGTGCCCACCGAGGAATACCAGGTGGGCGAGCGTCTCCAGTGCTACGTCAAGGCGGTGGAAGAGACCCCGCGAGGGCCCGAGATCATCTTGTCGCGCGCCGACCCGCGCTTTGTCCTCAAGCTCTTCCAGAAGGAGGTCACCGAGATCAACGACGGGACCATCGAGATCCGGGGCATCGCCCGCGAACCCGGTTTCCGGACCAAGGTGGCCGTGTACTCGCGCGATCCCAAGGTGGACCCGGTGGGCGCCTGTGTGGGATTGCGCGGCCAGCGGGTGAAGAACATCGTCCGCGAACTCAACAACGAACGGGTGGACATCATCCCCTGGTCGCCGGACCTGCGCACGTTCATCGCCGCCGCGCTCACCCCGGCCACCATCAAGAGTTTCGAGGTGGATGAGGCCAACCGCCGGGTCCACGTGCTGGTCAACGCCGATCAACTGTCGCAGGCCATCGGCAAGCGCGGCCAAAACGCCCGCCTGACTTCCAAACTTTGTGGCTGGCAGGTGGACATTGACGCCGAGGCCCCGCCCACCAGCGGGTTCGAGGAAAAAGTTGCACAGGCCATCCAAGGGCTGGCCGCGATCCCCGGCATCACGGAGGCTCAGGCCGATGCGCTGGTCCATCATGGCTTTTTGAGCTTGGAAGACCTGCTCCAAGCCGAAGAATCCGACCTGGCTGCCATTGCCGAGATCGGCGAGCACGCTCCCGAGGTGCTGGCCGCCGCCCGAGCCGAGGCGCAGCGGCGGGTGCTCAACGTCAATCCGGTGACCTCTTCCTGACCCGCCTTTCTGCCGGCTGGCAGGTGGCCACCGCGGAAGCCGACCGCGGGAAAGGCGGCACTGATTATGCCTGTTCGCATTTACGACATTGCCAAGAAACTGGGCATCCCCAGCAAAGACGTGCTGGCGAAGGCCAAGGAGCTTGGCATTGCCGGCGCCCGCGTTGCGTCCAGCACACTTGACAAAATCACCGCGGAATACCTGGAACAACAACTGGGCTACAAGCCCGCGGCGCCCGAGCCTCCGCCCGCGGCGCCCGAAACACCGCCCGCCCCGACCGGGGCCCCGCCGCCGGTTCCCCCCGAGGCAGGGGCGCCCGGGGCACCCGCGCCCGCGGGGGGGGGTATTCCCCCGGAAAGGTCACCCAAACCGTCTGCAAGCGAGCCGCCACCTGCTCCCGCACCGGCTGAGCCGGTCGCCCTGGCCGCCGCCGAGGTGGAAACCAGCGCGCCACCGCCGTCGGTTGAGCCGATCCAGCCCATTATCGAACCCGCTGAAACAGCCGCTGCGGTCACCGCTGAAGTGCCGGTCGCAGAAGCGCCCGTCGCGGGAAGCACCCCTCCGGCTCCGCCGCCACCACCTCCGGTTGAACCGCCGGCAACGACACCTGTCTCGGTCGCCGCCGCTGTTGCGCCGGTAGCTCCGGTGACCGAATCCGAATCCCCGGTCGCCTCATCGCCCGTGGCTTCATCAGTAGCGCCACCTCCGCCACCACTTTCGCCCCCGGCGCCACCGCCCCCGCCGCCGGAACCGCCGAAACCCCGGGTAGGAGAGAAGGTCGGCTCCATAGACCTACGTAGTCTGGGCTACCGCCCTCGTTCGCCGGAACGAACGAGCGCCAAATCGCCCGGCAAGGTCGCCGGCCCGGCCCGCTCGGAACCCGCTCGCCCCCGCGATGGTCGGGGTACGACGGTACCCGCGCGTCCCACTTCGACCGGGGGCCGACCCGCTCCCGGAGCCGCCGTTCCCTCCAAACCCGGTGTGTGCCCTCCGCCGGCACCCGTGGCGCCAACCGGCGAAGAAATCACCCTGCGGCCGCCGATCATCGTCCGCGACCTGGCCGAGAAAATGGGCAAAAAGCCCTTCCAAGTGATCGCGGACCTGATGGAGATGGGCATCTTCGCGACGGTCAATCAGGCGATTGAAACCGAGGTGGCCCAGCGCGTGGCGGCCAAGCACAACTTCCGGTTCCGTGCCGAACGCCGCAAGGAAGGCGGCGGGGTGCACGCGCCGGTGAAGCGGGAGGAACCGGTCGAGCTCGAGGATCGGCCCGAGCAACTCAAGCCCCGCGCGCCGGTGGTGACCATCATGGGCCACGTGGATCATGGCAAGACCACGTTGCTGGACGTGATTCGCAAGTCCAATGTCGCCGCCAGCGAGGCCGGGGGCATCACCCAGCACATCGGGGCCTATACCATCTCCGTGCCGCATCCCGACCGTCCGCAGGAACTGCAGCAGATCACCTTTTTGGACACCCCCGGCCATGCCGCCTTCAGCGCCATGCGCGCGCGCGGCGCGAACGTGACCGACATTGTGGTCCTGGTAGTGGCGGCCAACGACGGGGTGATGCCCCAAACCCTCGAGGCGCTCAATCACGCCCGGGCTGCCAAGGTGCCCATCATCGTGGCGGTCAACAAATGCGACCATCCCAGCGCCAACCCGCTGCGGGTGCGTCAGCAGTTACAAGAGCATGGCGTGGTGCCGGATGACTGGGGAGGCGACAACATCTTTGTAGACTGCTCGGCCCTCACCCGTCAGGGCGTGGACAAACTCCTGGGCGCCATTGTGCTCCAGGCAGAGCTGCTCGAGTTGAAGGCCAACCCGGATCGTCCGGCCCGCGGCAACGTGATCGAATCCGGGCTCGAACCGGGCGGCCCCACCGCCACCGTGCTGGTGCGGGCGGGCACGCTGCGCACGGGCGACATGATGGTGTGTGGCGAGCACTACGGACGGGTGCGCGCCCTCATCAACGAGGAGGGCAAACGCCTCAAAGAGGCCGGGCCTTCGGTGGCGGTGAAGGTGCTCGGCTTGAACGGCGTGCCCGAGGCCGGCTTGGAATTCACCGTGGTGGAATCGGAGCGGGTGGCGCGCGAAATTTGCGAGGAACGCCGCCTGGCCGCCCGGGACCGCGAGCAGGAGGTCCGCCCGTCCCGCACCCTCGAAAACCTCCTGCAGCAACTGGAAAAGGAGGGGGCCAGGGTGCTCAAGGTGATTGTCAAGGCGGACACCCAGGGGTCCGTCGAGGCCATCGTGGACGCCCTCAAGAAAATCGAGAGCGACAAGGTGAGCCTGGAGATCATCCACAGCGCGGTGGGCACGGTGACCGAGACGGATGTCGTGCTGGCCCACGCCTCCAAGGCCGTCATCCTGGGATTCCACACCCGGGTGGACAGCAACGCCGCCGAGCAGGCCAAGCGCGACGGCGTGCAGATCAAGCTCTACGCCATCATCTACGAGCTGATTGACGAGGTGAAGGAGGCCATGGCCGGCCTGCTGGAACCCATCCTCAAGGAGTCGGTCTTCGGCACGGCCGAGGTGCGACAGATCTTCCAGTTGTCCAAGGGCGGCAAGGTGGCCGGGTGCGTGGTGACCAGCGGCCGAGTGGTGCGGGGCAAGGCCCGCGTGGTGCGCCGCCGCCACACCATCTACGAGGGAATCATCCAGACCCTGCGGCGGTTCCAGGACGAGGTCAACGAGGTGCGCGCCGGCCTGGAATGCGGCATTCGTCTGGACGGCTTTGACCAGTTCGAGGTGGGAGACCAAATTGAGTGCTATACGATTGAAAAAGTGCCGCAGAAGCTGACTTGAACGGTCGGCGCGGCCGCCATTGCCTATGCAAGGTCGTCGTCATGAACGGGTGCGCGAGTTGCTCAAGCGCGAACTGAGCGTGCTCCTGCTCCGGGAGTTTCCCACTCTCCAGGTGGGCCTCATCGCCGTACACGATGTCCGCCTGTCCGGGGACTTGAAAACGGCCACCGCCTACCTGGGCTTTGTGGGAACGCCCGAGCAGCGTCGCCGCGGGCTGGACCTGGTGCGGGAACATCGCGTCCGCCTGCAAAACCTCCTGGGCCATGCGGTGTCCCTCAAATACACTCCCCGGCTGCGCCTGGTGGCGGATGATTCGGTGGAACGGGGCGATCGGGTCCTGCGGTTGATCGAGGAAATCGAGCAAACCCTGCCCGCCGAGCCGCGTTGAACCCCGCGGCGCCCCGCTTCCGGGATGAGTCCCCGTCCGAAAATCGTCGAACGCATCCTCGCCGCGGTGCGTGACGGCCGGCGTTTCTGCGTGGCCGGGCATGTGCGTCCGGACGGCGATTGCGTGGGTTCCCAACTGGCCCTGGCCCTGGCTCTCCAGCACGCGGGAAAGGAGGTGCTGGTGTGGAACGCCGACCCGGCGCCGTCCAAGCTGAAATTTCTGGACCCCGACGGCCTGCTGACGTCCCCGCACGCGGGCGAGGAGTTTGATTGCGTCATCACCACCGACGTCGCCAATCCGGAGCGCCTGGGAGCGGTGGGCCCCTGCATCGAGCGCCGGCGCCTGCTCATCAACATTGATCACCATGCCAGCAACACCCGTTTTGGCGATCTGAACTGGGTCAACGGGCGCGAGGCCTCCACCGGCGAGCTGATCTTCAAGTTGATCAAGCACGCCGGCTGGCCGATCACCCCGCGGATGGCCGACTGCTTGTTCGCCGCGGTTTCCACCGACACCGGCTCGTTTCAATATCCCTCCACCCGGCCCGCCACGTTCGCGGTGGCCGGCGAACTGGTCAAACGCGGAGCCAATCTGGGGCGCGTTTGCCACGAAATTTACCATTCCTATCCCCTGGCGCGGATGCGGTTGTTGCGCCGCGTGTACCTGAACTTCCGCCTCGTGGACCGCGACCGCATCGCCTATTTCTGGCTCCGCCCGGTGGATTTTGCCCGCACCGGGTCCAGCCGGGCCGATGCTGAAGGGCTCATTGACCACATCCGCGCCATCGAACCGGTGGTGGTGGCGTGCGTGTTCGAGGAGGTGGAGCCCAACGTGATCCGCATCAGCCTCCGCTCCAAAAGCCCGCACGTGGACGTCAACCAGATCGCCGCCCGGTTCGGCGGAGGCGGACATCCTGCCGCGGCGGGCGCCCGGGTGACCGGCTCCCCGCTCGGCGTGCAACGCCGGGTGCTGCGCGCCATCAAAAAAGCCCTTGATCACTCCCCCTCGACCTGATGCCTCTGAACGAACCGAACCCTTTTGACGGCGCCCTCCTGGTGGACAAACCCCGCGGCCCCACCTCGCATGACGTGGTGGATCGCGTGCGCCGCCGCTTCGGGATTAAAAAGGTGGGCCACGCCGGCACCCTCGACCCCAATGCCACCGGCCTGCTCATCCTGCTGCTGGGCCGCGGGACCAAGCTCTCCGCAAAGCTGATGTCCGCGGACAAGGTGTACGAAGGCACGCTCAAGCTAGGGGAAACCACCGACACCTACGATGCCGACGGGACGATCATCGCCACCGCCCCGGTACCGCCCTTGAGCGTCGAGCAGTTGAACGCCGCCGCCGAGGCGTTCACCGGCGATCTGCTCCAAGCGCCGCCCATGGTTTCAGCCGCCAAGGTGGGCGGGGTGCCGTTGTACAAGCTGGCCCGCAAGGGCATGGAAGTGGAACGCAAGCCGCGCCTGGTGCACGTCTATTCTTTCCGCTTCAGCGCGTACCGCGAGCCGCTGGCCGATTTCCGCGTGGCCTGCACCAAGGGCACATACGTGCGCAGCCTGGTGCACGACCTCGGGCAGAAGCTCGGTTGCGGCGCGTACCTGTACGCCCTGCGCCGGGTGGCCTCGGGCCGGTTCGACGTGGCCGCGGCGCTGCCGCTGGATCAGGTGCTAGAGCTGGCGCCCGGGGATCTGCAGCGACGCGTGATTCCTCTGGCGCAACTGATCACCGTCGCCTGAACCGGGCGGAAGGGCCGGTCCCGGAGGAAGGCTCCTGCCGCTACGCGGCCGGGTGTGGAACCATGACCATTGTTTGCGAACCCGCGGAATTGATCACCGGCGGCCGGCCGGTCAGCCTGGCCATCGGCGTGTTTGACGGCGTGCATCTGGGGCACCAGGCGGTGATTCGCGGCGTGGTGGACGCCGCCCGTGCCGGGGGCGGCCTGGCGGTCGTGGCGACCTTTGACCGCCATCCTTACGCCGTGGTGGCGCCGGAGCGGGTGCCGCCGGCGATCCTGGCCACCGGGCTGCGCTTGCGCGCCTTTGCCGAACTGGGCGTTGAGGCCACCTGGCTCATCCACTTTGACGAGCCGTTCAGCCGACAGACAGGAGAGACGTTTGTCCGCCGGCTGGTAGCCGGATTCGGACGGGTGGACCGGATTTGCGTGGGGCGCGATTTTCAATTCGGCTGGCAGCGCAGCGGCACTGTGGAATTGCTGCGCCGGCTGGGAGCCGAGTTGGGATTCACGGTGGAGGCCGTGCCACCCTTCATGCTGGAAGGACAAATCGTCAGCAGTACCGGCATCCGGGAATTGATTCGCCGGGGGGAACTGGAGCAGGCGGCCCGCTGGCTGGGGCGTCCCTGGCAGTTGGCCGGACGGGTCGTGCGCGGCGACGGGCTGGGGCGCAAGCTCGGCTTTCCCACAGCCAACCTGGAGGTGGCGGGAATTCAGTTGCCGCCTGCCGGCGTGTACGCTGCCCGGGCGTTTCGTTCCTCGGGAGAATTCCCGGCGGTGATGAACATCGGCCGGCGGCCCACCGTGGCGGCGGATACTGCCGCGCCGCGGGTGGAGGTGCATCTGCTGGACGGGGCGGAGGATTTGTACGGCGAGGAGCTGATTGTGCAGCCGGTGCGGTTCCTGCGGGCGGAACAGCGGTTTAACTCCCTGGCGGAGTTGCAGGCCCAGATCGCCCGGGATGCTGCCCGCGCGCGGGCGCTCCTGGCGCCGGAGACGACCGCACCCACGGCGTGAGCCCGGAGCGGCGATTGAACGTCGGCGCTGGAGCTGTGGTCTGTTTGCCGGTACACTGCGCCGCCGATGAATCTTGAAATTCCCGCCCTCAATGCCGAAGTGCAGCGCGCCGGCCAGTTTCTTCAGCCGCTGCTGGGCGAAATCAGTCGCGTCATCGTGGGACAAAAATACCTGGTCGAGCGTCTGATTATCGGGCTGCTGGCCAACGGTCACGTCCTGCTCGAGGGGGTGCCGGGCCTGGCCAAAACCCTGGCGGTCAAAACCCTCGCCGCCTGTCTCAACGTCAAGTTTGCCCGGCTCCAGTTCACTCCGGACATGTTGCCGGCGGACGTCATCGGCACCCAGATTTACAACCCGCAAAACGGCCGGTTCACCGTCCGGCGCGGTCCGGTCTTCGCCAATCTCATCCTGGCCGACGAGATCAACCGCGCGCCGGCCAAGGTGCAAAGCGCGCTGCTGGAAGCCATGCAGGAGCGCCAGGTGACCATCGGCGAGCAGACCTTCGCCTTGGACGAGCCGTTTCTGGTGCTGGCCACGCAGAATCCCATCGAGCAGGAGGGAACCTACCCGCTGCCCGAGGCGCAGGTGGACCGGTTCATGTTGAAGCTGCGCATCGGCTACCCCAGCCGCGAGGAGGAACGTCAGATTCTGGAAACCATGGCCCGCACCAGCGGTCTGCCCACCGCCCGCCCGGTGGTCGAGCCCCGGCAAATCCTGGAGGCCCGCGAGGTGCTCAACCACCTCTACGTGGACGATAAGGTCAAGGACTACATCGTGGATCTGGTCTGCTGCACGCGCGAGCCGGACAAATACAAGATAGGCGTCCGGGAATTCATCCAACTGGGCGCCTCGCCGCGGGCGACCATCGCGCTGACGCTCTGCGCCAAGGCCCACGCCTTCCTGCGCGGACGCGGCTACGTGACGCCGCAGGATGTCAAGACCATCGGCATGGACGTGCTGCGCCACCGGGTGACCATCACCTACGAGGCCGAGGCGGAGGAGAAGACCCCCGAGGCGGTCATCCAGCGCATCTTCGACGAACTGCCGGTGCCGTGATCGGAGCCCGCCTGCCGCCGATGGTGGACCTGCCGAACATTCGCAATCGAATCGAGCCGCCGGGGCAGCCGGGGGATGTTTTGAGCCGGGAGGCGACCGTAAGGCCGCCGGCGCCGCTATGCGCCCGGATTCCGTGCGCCGTGCCAAATCGCGAGCCCCCTCACCTCACGATTTTCCCGTTTCACGATAAAATAAACCGGGTAGGGCCGGGGTCCGGGCATTTTTGCTTTGCGGGTCAGGCGGGGGGCCAGACGGTAGCGCTCTGGGTCTTGCGCCAGAGTTTGCAGGAAAGCTTGCAGCTCTTCATTGAAGCGCAGGCCAAGCCCCGCTTCCCTCTCCTCGTACCAGTCCACGGCTTCGTTCCATTCCCGCCTCGCCGCGGGTTCGGCAACGACGGTGTACGTCATTGCCGGGCCAGAAACCGCTGCCTGATTTCCGCCGAGACTTGCTCGATCGGCTTGCCGCGGTCCGGATGTCGGAGCGCCTCCTTCGCGCGACGATCCAGTTCGGCGATCTGCTCGGGGGTCAGTTCATCGTCGAAGTCCCCAAACTCTTCGCGGATGCGTTCCACCACCTCTCGCCGCTCGGCGGGGGGCAACCGGCGAATTTGCTCGAGAATCTCGGCCGCGCTCATGCCGGCAATCTACGCGCGGCCCCCGCGCCGGCAAGCCGCGACGCGCCCCTGGCCGTGCCCGGCCGCCGGTTGTTCCCCCCGTTCGGACACCCCATGATCCCCCGCGAGATTCTCAAGAAAATCCGCCTCATCGAACTGCGCACCACCCGGCTGGTGAGCGAGACCCTCGCCGGCCAGTACCACAGCGTCTTCAAGGGCCAGGGCATGAATTTCGAGGAGGTGCGCGAATACCAGCCCGGCGACGACGTCCGCGCCATTGACTGGAACGTCACCGCGCGGATGAACCACCCCTACATCAAGAAATTCGTCGAGGAACGCGAACTGACCGTGATGCTGGTGGTGGACCTTAGCGGTTCAGGGTTGTTCGGCTCGGTCGAGCAGTCCAAACGCGAGCTGGCCGCCGAAATCGCCTCGGTCCTGGCCTTCTCCGCCACGCGCAACAACGACAAGGTGGGCCTGATCCTCTTCACCGACCGCGTGGAAAAGTACATCCCGCCGCGCAAGGGACGGCGGCACGTGCTGCGGGTGATCCGGGACATCCTGTTTTACGAGCCGCGCCATCCGGGCACGAACCTGAACACGGCGTTGGATTTCCTGGGCCGCGTGGTGCCCCACCGCGCCATCGTGGTGGTGATTTCCGACTTTCTGGGCCAGAGCGCTCCCACCCGGCGGGAAATCGCCGCCCACCTCCGACGCCAGGTGATCCTCTCGGATACCCTCAGCCAGGCCTCGCTCACCGCGCTGCGTCAGGCCAACCGCCGCCACGACGTCGTGGCCGTCCAGATCACCGACCGCTTCGAACTGGAGCTCCCGGACCTGGGGTTTTTGGTACTGCAGGACGCCGAAACCGGCGAAGTGCTCGAGGTCAACACGGGCGACGCCCGCCGCCGCCGCGTCTTTGCCGAGCGCCAACTCGAACGCCAGCGCGACCTGCGCCGCCTCTTCGACGCCGCGGGTATTGACTCGATCCAGCTCCGCACCGATCAACCCTACACCGCCGAACTGAGCCGGTTCTTCGAAACCCGGGAAAAGCGCCGTCGCCATGGCTGACCGCCCCGCCCAATCTCCCGATGCGCCCCCGACCGGCGGCCTACGCAAGCGGACCCAGGCTCCTCCGTCCGACCCGGCCACCAACGCCCCCGGAGCAACCCCTTCACGGCCGGAACCGGACGCCGACATCCGCCCGCAGAAGCCCCCGGTGCGCCTCCGCGCAGGTTGGGTTGCCTGGCTGTTGCCTCTGGTGAGCGCGGCAGTGCTTGTCCTGGCCTGGCTGGCCTGGCGGCGCTATCGCCTCCAGCGCCAGCGGCCGCCCCCCGTCCCGGTCATTCCCCCGTACCGGCGCGCGCTGGAGCGGCTGCGCGCGGCGTTGGACCGGATTCACGAGCCGGAGCGCTTTACCGTGGCGGTGTCCGCCGCGCTGCGCGAGTATCTGGAGGAACGCTTCGGCCTGCATGCCCCGGAGCGCACCACCGAGGAATTTCTGGCCGAGCTGCAGACCGGCCAGGTCCTCACCCCGTTGCAACAGCAGCTCATGGCCGATTTCCTGACCCGGTGCGACCTGGTAAAGTTCGCGCGCTACGAACCGCGCGAGACCGAACTGCGCGAGTTGTATGACGCGGCCGTGCGACTGGTGGAAGAGACCGAGCCGCTGCTCCGACCGGTGACGCCCGCCGCGCCGGCCGCCCCGAACCCCGCGGCGACTGCGACCTGAGCCATGCGCTTTGCCCATCCCTGGCTGTTGCTGTTGCTGCTGGCATTGCCGCTGCTGGCGTGGTGGCGGCGCCGGCGTCGACAGCCCACCGCTTTCGTGTATTCTTCGGTCAGCCTGGTGAAGGGAATCACCGGCATCACCCGGGCGCCGTCGCGCACAATTTTGGGCCGGCTGCGCTGGCTGGTTTTGGCGTTGTGCCTCATCGGCCTGGCGCGCCCTCAGCAGGGCGCCGGACAAACCGAGGTGCGGGCCGCCGGCGTGGACATCGTGGTGGCCCTGGACCTCTCCGGCAGCATGATGTCCGAGGACTTCCAACTAGCCGGCGAGCGGGTAAACCGCCTGGACGTGGCCAAGGAGGTCCTGCGCGAATTCATCCGCAAGCGCCGGGACGACCGGATCGGCCTGGTGGCCTTTGCGCGCCACGCCTACATCGTGGCGCCGCCCACCCTGGACCATGACTTTGTGCTCGACCACATGGACCGGCTCGAGTTCGGCACCATCGAGGACGGAACGGCCATCGGGTCGGGATTGATGGCCGCGCTGAACCGGTTGCGAGACCTGCCGGGCCGGAGCAAGATCGTCATCCTGATGACCGACGGGCAGAACAACGCCGGCCAGGTATCCCCGCTGACCGCCGCCGAGGCCGCTCAGGCGCTGGGAGTGCGCGTGTACACCATCGGCGTGGGCACCCGCGGGCAGGCGCCCATGCCCTACCGCGACGCCTTCGGACGGAAGCGGTATCGGATGGTCGCGGTGGACATTGATGAGCAGACCCTGCAAGAGATCGCCCGGCGTACCGGCGGCCTCTATGCCCGGGCCGACAGCACCGCCGCCTTCCGGGAGATTTACGCCCAGATTGACAAACTGGAGCGCACGGAGGCGGCGGTGAAGAAGTACCAGTTTTACGCCGAGCGGTTTCACCTGCTGGTCCTGCCGGCCTGGGTGCTGCTCATGCTCGAAATCATCCTCGCCAACACCGTCTGGAGGCGGTTGCCATGAAGAGGTCTTGGTTCGTGGTGCGTGGTGCGTGGTTTGGCAGAGGGGACAAGGCGTGTGGCTGGAATCCCTCGTGGGAGGCCGCTTCCCGGTTCACAACGAACGACGCACCGTGAACCACGAACCCCAAACTCCACACTTCGCCCCACGCATCCATCATGACTTTCGCTCGACCTGAGATGCTGTGGCTGCTGGCGGTCGCCGGGCCGCTGCTGGCGCTGTTCCTGGTCTGGGCCTGGCGCAAACGACAGACCCTCATGCGTCGGTTTGTGCAGGAACGGCTGTTGAGCCAGCTCACGGTGGGTTATTCCCCCGCCCGCCAGAAACTGCGGCTGGTCCTGGTCGGCTTGGCGGCCATCCTGCTGTTGGTGGCCCTGGCCCGGCCGCAATACGGCTTTGCCTGGGAAGAAGCCCGCCAGCGCGGCCTCGACATCGTTGTCGCCATTGACACCTCCCGCAGCATGCTGGCGGCGGATGTGGCGCCGGACCGGCTCACCCGCGCCAAGCTCGCCGCGCTGGACCTCCAGCGCCTGGCCCGCTCCGATCGCCTCGCGCTGGTCGCCTTCGCCGGAACCGCCTTTCTTCAATGTCCGCCGACCCTGGACGACCACGCTTTCCAGCAAAGCCTGAATCTCCTGAGCGTGGACCTGCTGCCCCAGGGGGGCACCGCTCTGGCCGCGGCCATCGAGGTCGGACTTGGCGCCTTCAAGGACAGCGGCTCCAACCACCGGGTGATGGTACTTTTCAGCGACGGAGAAGACCACGAGGGCGACGCGGCCGCCGCGGCCGCCCGCGCCGCCGAGCAGGGGGTGAAGATTTTCACCGTCGGGGTGGGCACCCCGGCAGGCGACCGCCTGCGGCAGGTGGACGCCCAGGGCCGCACCACCTACATCCTCGATGAACAGGGCCAGCCGGTGGTCTCCCGGCTCAATGCCGAACTGCTCCAGGAAATCGCCCGGCGCACCGGCGGCGATTACCTCCCGCTGGTTGGCGCCGATCCGATGAGGGCGCTGTATGAGGCCCGCCTGGCGCCGCTGCCGAAGAGTGACCTGGGCGCCCGCTGGTCCCGTCACTACCACGAACGCTTCCAATGGCCCCTCGGTCTGGCCATCCTGCTCCTGATGCTGGAAATGCTATTGTCGGCGCCACGTCGCACAGCGCAGCCCCTCCCGGCCGCGGCAGTAAACTCGCCCCAGCCGGGCGGCGCCGCCAATACCCGACGCCGCCCGGCAACGGTTGCCTCGCTGCTGCTCCTGATGGCAGCGCCATCGGCTTGGGCCTCCGCCAGCGGCGCCCTGCGGGACTACGAGCGCGGACAGTATCGCTCCGCCGAACGCGAATACCGGCGGTTGCTGGAACGCCGCCCGGACGACGCGCGGCTTCACTACAACGCCGGCACCGCCGCCTATGCCGCCGGCGATTGGAACGCTGCCACCAACCACTTGGAAGCCGCCACTCGAACCAGCGATCCCGACCTGTTGCAGCGCGTGTACTACAACCTGGGTAACGCCTTTTATCGCCTGGGCGAGGAGGCCCGCGTCCCCGCGCTCACGTTCACCAACTGGCAACAGGCTCTCCAGCATTACGAAAGCGCGCTCCGGCTCGACCCGCAGGACGCCGACGCCGCGTTCAACCGCGACCTGGTCAAAATCCGTCTCGAAGAGCTGCAGCGCCAGATGACACCGCCTTCGCCCCCGCCTCCATCCCAGGGGCAGCACCAACAATCGCGGCAGTCAGCCCAGCCCTCACCTCAATCCCATCAGCAATCCCCAGCGGCCAAGGGAGATCAAGACCCCCAGCAACCCACGCCGCCCGAGGCCGCCCAGGACCCGGGTCAATCGGATGAGTCCCCGCCGCAGGATCAGCCTCCCGAGGCCGAGCAGGGAACCCGGCAAGAGCCGGCGCCCCGCCCGGAGCAATCCCCGAAACCTGAAAGCAAATCCGATTCGGGCTCGGTCGCCGAGGCCTCCGGAGAGAAACCGCCCGAGTCCGAAACCCGCAGCGCCCCCGCGACCGTGACAGGCCCCATGACGCCCGAGCAGGCCCGTCAGCTTCTGGAAGCGGCCCGCATGCACGAACGGCCCTGGCAGCCCGCGCCGCCCCGCGACCGTCGCAAAACCAACCGTCCGTTCCGTGATTGGTAAGCTTGTCCAGTTGCTTTTCCCGTGTCGGCGTTCGGACGCAAGGGCCGAGGCGACCGCACCGCGCGGCGCGCGCCCGAATACGCAGCGGCGCCGGTTCAAAGGCCGTGGGTTGGGCTGGCTGCTGGCAGGGTTGCTGTGTGGGGCGGTCCTGCCGGCGCGCGCGGCCAGTTTCCGGGCGGTGATCGAACCGGCCACGGTGCGCCTGGGCGAGTCCGCTCAATTGCAACTGCTCTTCGAGGGCGGTGTCCCGGATGTCCTCCCGACCCTGCCCGCGGTGACCAATCTGACCTTCTCGTTCATCGGGCGCGAAGAGCGGTTCAGCTTCGTCAACGGACGCGCCAGCTCCACCACGGTCTTTCGTTACCTGGTCAGCCCCGCGGCGGCCGGGCTGTACATCATCCCGGCCCTCACCGTTTCGGTGGCCGGACAGCGGTTGGAGTCCGCCCCGCTGCGGTTGACCGTGCTGGCCGGCGGCGCCGGCGGTGGAACCGCCCCGGGCGCCTCCATTCCGCGGGCCTCCCTGCGCATCGATGTGCCGCGTACCAATCTGTACGTGGGCGAGGTGTTGCCCGTGGAACTGGCCCTGCACGCCATCAACCCCCGCCGCTTCGAGCTCGGCCAGCTTCCGGCCGAGGGCTTCACCCTGGGGCCGCAGGAACGCATCGAAGACACGCGCGTCCTGCTCAACGGCGTGTTCTACACCCGCACGGGCATCCGCACCACGGTCACGCCCACCCGCGCGGGTCCGCTGCAACTGGGGCCGGTCAACGGGCGGGTGGAAGTCCTGGTGCCGGTGGCCCGGCGCCGCGGCGACCTGTTCGACGAATTTTTCAGCGACCCGTTCTTCAACCGCGCCACCGAGGTCCTGGTGGCGGACGTGGCGGCCGAGGTCGTGCCCCTGACCGTGTGGCCCCTGCCCTCGACCAACGTGCCGCCCGGCTTCACCGGCGCCGTGGGCGACTTCCGGATGGAGGTGGCCGCCGCGCCCACCAACGTCGCCGTGGGCGACCCCATCCGCCTGCAGGTCCGGATCAGCGGCCGCGGCGCGCTGGCCGGCATCACGCTGCCCCCGCTGGACGGCTGGTCGGATTTCCGGGTTTACCCTGCCCTCAGCCGGGTGGAAAACACCGATACCCTCGGCCTCAAGGGCGCCAAGGTCATCGAGCACGATCTCGTCCCGCAAAACGCGGAGGTGAAGGCCGTCCCCGCGCTGATCTTCAGCTACTTCGATCCGGTCCACGCCACTTACGTCTCACTGACCAATCCCCCGATTCCCTTGCTGGTTCGCCCGGTGGGCGGGCGGGGGCCGGTTCTCGCCGCCGCCCAGTCCGCGCCACCGCCGCGCGAAATCGTGCACCTCAAACCGCGCCTGGGGCCCGTGGCCGTGACGGCTTCCCCGTCGGCGCTGCCTGCCGGCTTCTGGTTGGCGGTGACCGCGCCGGTGGGGCTCTGGTTGGCCGTGAGCGGGTGGCGACGCCACCGCCAGCGGTTGGAAGCCGACCCGCGTCGCCGGCGCCAGCGAGCGGTAGCCCGCCAGGTGCGCCAGGGATTGCGCGAGCTGGATACGCTGGCGGCCCGAGGTGACGCGGCGGGCTTTTTTGCCCTCGTCTTTCGGCTCCTGCAGGAGCAGTTGGGCGAAAAACTGAACGCCCCCGCAGCCTCGATCACCGAAGCGGTGGTGGATGAGCGACTGGTGCCGTCGGGCGCGGACGCGGCGTTGTGCGGCGGACTTCATGCCCTCTTTCAGGCCTGCAACCAGGCGCGCTACGCCCCCACCGGCGCGCCGCAGGACCTCCGGGTCACCGCCGAGCGTGTGCGCCGGACTCTGGACGCGTTGCGCCGGCTCGAGCTCCCATGAACGCCCGCCTGCCCGCGTTCTCGAGGCTCGCCGGCGCCGTCCGGCGACGGTTTCCGTGGGGCCTGCTCGCGCTGGGGTTGTTCGGCTGGCTGCTACCCACGACGGGGGCCGCTGGTGTGGACACGAACCTGGTGGCAGCTTTTGAGGCGGCCAACCGGCTCTACGAGCAAGGCCAGTACCGCGAGGCCGCCGCCGGATACGAGCAATTGCTGGCCAGCGGTCTTGAGACCGCGGCCCTGCGGTTCAACCTGGGCAACGCCTGGTTCAACGCCGGCGCGCCCGGCCGGGCGTTGTTCCACTATCGGCTGGCCGAGCGCCTGGCTCCCCGCGATCCGGACATTCAGGCCAACCTGCGCCTGTTGCGGGAATTGGTGCACGGAGGCCCGGTCAAACCCACGCCCTGGTGGCGGCAGTGGACCCGCCGTTTGACGGTGAACGAATGGGCCACGCTCACCGTCCTGAGTGCCTGGCTGTGTTTCGGCCTGTTGACGGTGGCCGAAGGGCGCGCCCGCATCCGCACCGTCTGTCGCCGCGCGGCGCTGGTGGCTGGGGGCATGCTGTTGCTGGCGGGCGCGGGATTGACCGCGCAGTGGCTGGAGCGACGGGGGCGCCCGGAGGCTGTGGTCATTACCCGCGAGGCCGTCGTTCGCTACGGTCCGCTGGAGGTTTCTCCCGAATTGCAGAAGGTGACCGACGGCGTCGAACTGGTCGTGCTCGATCAAAAGGACGACTGGTACCAGGTGAGCCTCCCGCGCGGACTGGGCTGGATTCGGGCGGACGACGTGGTCCTGCTGCCGCCGTGACACCCGACGGGTTGCTCGCGGGGCAGATGTGCTGCGTCGCAGTCGGGGGTTACGAGGGGAACGCGCCGGAGCGTTAATCGGAGGTCTCGCTCCAGACAAACCGGCGTGGCAGCCGGGGCTGCCAACCGGTTAACACATCGTAGGTCACGGAATTCTTCAACTGGGCCAGCTCGCGGACCGAGATGTGTTCGGCGCCCTGTTCGCCCAGCAATACCGCCTCGTCCCAGAGCTGCACTTCCGGGATGTCGGTCACGTCCACCATCAGCGCGTCCATGGCCACGCCGCCCACGATGGGCGCGCGGCGGCCATGCACCAGCACCTGACCCTGATTGCGCACGCGCGGATAGCCATCCCCGTAACCCACGGGCAGCACGGCGATGCGCCGCGGTGTGGCGGCGGTGTAGCGCATGCCGTAGCCGACCGTGTCTCCGGGCTGCAATTGCTGCAGGGCCGCCACCCGGGCCTTGACCGACATCACCGGCCGGAGACCGGCAATTCGCCGGCACTGCAGCGAGGGAAATACCCCGTAGAGCAAAATCCCCACGCGCACCATATCGCGGTGGGCCGCCGGCAGGTCGAGAAAACCGCCGCTGTTGCACAAATGCTGCATCGGCTGCGGCCCCCCCGCGCGGCGCAGGGCGGCCATCACCGCGTCAAACCGCCTCATCTGCAGCAGGGCGAACCCTTTGTCGGCTTCATCCGATTGAGCGAAATGGGTCATCACCCCCTCCAGGTGCAGGGCCGGCTCGGCCAGGATGGCCTCCAACAGCGGCAGGGCCGCGTCCCACCGCACCCCGTAGCGGTTCAGCCCAGTGTTGATCTTCACGTGCACCGGCACGCGTTGCCCGAACCGGGTTGCCACCCGGGCCAGTCGGGCGGCGCCCGCGGGATCATTCAGGCACACGGTGAGATGGTGCGCCACGCACCAGGGCAGCTCCGATTCCTGGCGCTCGCCCAACAACAAGATGCGGGCGGTAACACCGGCGTCGCGCAGGGCCATGGCCTCGGCCAGCGTGCTGACACCCAGAAAACTGGCGCCTTCGGCAACCGCCAACCGCGCCACTTCCACAGCGCCATGACCGTAGGCGTCGTCCTTGACGATGGCCAGCAAACGCACGCCTGTCGGCAGTTCCCTGCGGATGAGTCGCAGGTTGCGGCGCAGTCGGTCCAGATTCACCTCGATCCAGGCCGGCCGGGGCGGCGCCGCGGAGGAATCCGGCCGACAGGCCCTCTGCCCGCCAACGGCCGGGGATTGCGCATCAGGATCCGGCTCCGCCTCTTTCGCCGGGGAAACGGTTTTGCTGATCCAGGGCATAGCCGGGCGGAGGGGCGTCATACCGTGCCGGGCGGCCAGAGCGTTTGCCCGATGTCCGGCCGGTAGTAACTGCCCGGGATGTGAATGCGCCGGATGTTTTCCAGGACCCGCGCGCGCGCGGCGTCCAACGAGGGCCCAAAGGCCACCACGTCGGCATACCGATGTCCCGCCGTAACCAGAGTTCCGTCGGGCCCCCGCGCGACCTCGTTCCACCACAGGTCGCAATCCGGCCGGCCCCGCACGGTAATGGGCAGGGCCGGCACCCGCAGGTGCACGTGAGGGTAGGCGAAACTCACCAGGGAAATGGAGCACCCAAAGTGCAGCCCCTCGCGCCAGCGCGGCTGCGGGGGCCGGCCCCGCGCCAGCGCGCACAACACCTCCAGGGGGTTGCCCAGCAGACGCAGGATCATGGGGCCGGAGGTGATGCCCAGCCGCACGTTGTATTCCAGCACCTGCCAGCGACCGCGAACGCGGGCGGCGGTGACCTGAACCGGGCCGGCGAACTTGACCTGCTTAAACCACGGGCGCAAGGGGTGCAGCAGGGCCCGCGCCAGGCCGTATTTGTCCTCCGGGTCCCGCTCCACCAGGCCGCCCAGCGGCGCCCCGCTCACGATGCCCAGATCGCCCGCGTGCGAACGTTTGTACTCCTGGTTGGTAACCAGTGAGACGATCTCCCCGCCGGACACCAGGGCGATGTGTCCGGCCTCGACCCGGCCGAGGTACTCCTGCAAAAACACCCCCTCGGCGTAGTTGACGTGCTCGAGCCAGGCGCGGGTTTCCGCCGGGGTTTCACACACAATCGTGTGCACCGGGCTGCCCGGGCCGCAGAGCGGATTTTTGATAACGTAGGGTCGGGGCGATCGGCGGAGCACTTCCAACGCCGCCAGCCGGTTGGGCGCCACGTGCGCCATCGGGAAGGGAATCTTGAACTGCCGGCACAGCCGCCGGGCAAAATCCCGTTCCCGCTCCAGCCGCAACCCCTCGCCGGTGGGACATACGAGGGGAATTCCACTCTGTAGCAGCTCCTCCGCCCAGGGCCGCCGGGCCCAGTCAATGGACTGAGGATACACAAAGTCCACGCGGCGCCGGCGTAGCAGCGGCAGCGGATCGGGGTGCTCCGCGCTGTCATACACCGGACCAGCCTGGGCGGGAGGAAAATGGCCGCTCGGACGGGTCAGATAGGTGGCCACCCGCGCCCCGGCTTCGTGCAGAATCTGCGCCGCGCTCGCGGCAAAGGAGCCGACCCCGAAGACCATGACGGATACCCCCGTCCGGGCGATGGATAAATCCGGCTGCATGACCTGTGTGTGCGTGTCGCAACACCGTGCCCTGACAATTGGCAAAATGCCGCTGAACGCAAGCCGCAACTGGAGTTGCGCCTCCCGCACGAGGTCCGCCCATAAGCTTGTTGCCGGGGAACGGCGACCAGTTCGCTGTAGCGGCAGGCTTCCCAGCCTGCCGTAGAGCCGGGCTTCCGGCCCGGCGGATTCCAGCCCGCGGACCACGCAGACGACGCAGAAAAGGCAGGGCGGGCTG
>FWPU01005177.1_pt1 | contig 28885 bp, 25 predicted proteins | sample 2228361 | NCBI WGS metagenome assembly FWPU01 (sample SAMEA103939777, study PRJEB20133) | metagenome | reverse complement strand
GGAACTCCACCACGGTCCCGGCCCGGATCCCGAGCCGGTCCCTGAGCCGCTTCGGGATGGTCAGCTGGCCCTTGCTGGAAACGACAGCCGTCGTTTTCATCGGTTGTTCCTCCAACAACGACGGTAGGATTCCGGAATCAGAAAGTAAAGAAGCACGCGCCGGGACCTGCCGGGGCATCGCGCCTCACCGACGGGCCGCGTGGGTCCGGGCGGCGCGGAGCAGGCCGGCGGCCCATTGCGGGGTCCCGGCCGCATGGACGTGGACGTAGGTCGCGAGCACGTTGTGGCGTTGCAGGCCGTCGCGGCCGGGCAGGGCGCCCTGGCCTCGGGTCATGGCGAAGGCCGTGGCGATGTCCGGGTCGTGCGCGAAAACCTTTGAATAATGAAATTCGTGCCCCCGTAGCCGCGTCCCCTCCGGGAAGAAGGGGTTGGGGCAGTCCACGGTCACTTCGGCGTACCCATGACCCTGGGGGGTGGGGCAGACCTCGACGTCCACGGGCAGGACCCCGGACATGGGCCATGTCCTCCCCTGCCACGCGAGGGTTCGCGACAGGTACATCAGCCCACCGCACTCGGCGTACATGGGGAGTCCGGTTTCGGCGGCCGCGCGCACGGCGTCCCGCATCTCCTGGTTGGCTGCGAGGCGCTTCGCGTGGGTTTCGGGGAAGCCCCCGCCGAGGACCAGGGCGTCCAGTGGGGGCAGGGCCGTGTCGCGCAGGGGCGACAGGAACACGAGGTCCGCGCCCGCGTCGCGCAGGGCCTCGAGGTTCTCGGGGTAGTAGAACGTGAAGGCGGCGTCCCAGAACACCCCGACGCGGACCCGGGGGCCGGCGGGAAGTGTCGGGGCGTCACCGGCCGACTCTGTGGCCAGCGAGGGCAGGGGGCCCGCGTCGCGCGCGACCGCCTGGATCGCCGCGAGGTCCAGCCGCGAGGCCACCTCGTCCAGGCGGGTTTCCACGCGCGCCAGGTCCGCTGTTTCATGCAGGGGCACGAGGCCCAGGTGGCGCTCGGGGAGGAGGTCGGCATCCCGGAAGGCGGGGATTGCGCCCAGGACGGGGATGCCCGTCCGCTCCAGGACGGCCTCGCGGACCACGCGCTCGTGACGTGCGCCCGACACGTGGTTCAGGACCACGCCCGCGATGCGGACCTCGGGGTCCAGAGCCATCATCCCCGCGACCACGGCCGCCGCGGTCGCCGTGACCTTCCGGACGGGCAACACCAGGACCACGGGCGCTTTCAAGAGTCGCGCGAGCGCCGCGGACGAGTGGGTCCCCCGCGCGTCGCTCCCGTCGTGGAGACCCCGATTGCCCTCGACGACCGCGAGGCCGCCGGGAGGCGCGTGGCGCTGGAAGGACCGGAGGCACGCGTCCTCGCCCATCATCCACGTGTCGAGGTTGCGCGCCTCGCGGCCCGAGGCCCACGCGAGCCACGCCGCGTCAATGTAGTCCGGCCCCTTCTTGAAGACCTGCACGGGTACCCCGTCCCGGACCATGGCGCGGACCAGGGCGAGCGCGACGAGGGTCTTGCCCGAGTCGCCCCCCGTGCCGGCGAGAAGGAGGCGAGGAGGGGCCCATGCGATTGCCATCTCGGCGCGAGTGTACCGCCGATCCGGTGGCCTGGCGATGTCCCGGGGACTCGTCGTGGCGAGGTGCGGGCAGGCGCCCGTGTCGCCATGTGCGAGCGGGCGTGGGCGTCCTCAAGGGCTGTCAGACGCACCCGGTCGGCTTGGGCAAGCCGGCAACCTTGCACGCCCCCTTGGCCGGGCCACTCGGGAACAACTCGTAGATCTGCTTCAGCGGGAAGCCGGTCTCCTTGCAGAGTTTCCGGATCATCGGGGCGATGCCGAACTTCAGGTAGTAGTCGCGCAGGTAGTTGACGAGTTTCCAGTGATCCTCGCTCATCGCCTCGACACCCTCGGTCTTCGCGAGGTCGCGGGCCACAGCCTCGTCCCACGCGCTCGGGTCCTGGATGAACCCGTCCTCGTCAATCTCGATCGACTTGCCACCCAGGGTCACAACAGCCATCGGAAATCACCTCCGTGTCAAGGCCTCACCAACGAGCCACCCCCGCGCGGCCCCCCTGCGAAGGGAGGCGGCCCACGCGTCCCCTGATAGACCCCGGTCATCCCCAAGTCAACCACGAGGCCGCCAAAACCATGAAAGAAGTCAAGGCCCGGATGGAACGCCGGTCGCCACGACCCAGTCCACGCCGCCCCGGCCGTCCACGAGGACGAACCAGAACCGCACCGGTCCACCCTCGTCCGGCGGAGTCCATCGCGTCACCAGGCGAGCCTCCTCTCTGGTGGGCGTCTCCTCGAACACGTTGCCCGGCCGGTCAGTGCGGGTCGCGTCCTCGAAGGAACCCGCGTCCGCATAGAAGGACAGGGTCATGAACTCCTCCAGGTCCTCGACGCCCCCGGGAGGCATCAGGGACGGCAACAGGTACTTCTCCTTCGCACCGTCGGCCGGAACCACCTCGATCTGCACGGACACGCCGGGCACGTACGGGACCTCCCCGGGCGTTTTTTGGGGCATCTCATTCAGACGAATCTGCCCGACTTTGGGGTTCTGGTTGGCCGTGCGCCCGGGCGGGTTCTCTGGCGAGAAGACCACGGATTTCAGGGCATACAGCGGGCGCTCGCCGCCCCGCACGACGACCTCCAGCCACACCGCCACCCCCGAGTGCACCGGGGTCCCGAACGTGGGATCCCCGGCCTGGGCCGCCTCCACGAAAGAGTGCGGCACTTCCAGGTCGAACGGGGTCTCGCCGTCCGCGCAGGGGCCCGCGGCCAGCGTCGTGATGTCGCGCGTTCCTTCGCACGTCCGCCCGTCCCCGAGCGTGCACGACCGCACCTCGCACCGAAGCGTCCGGCCGTCCCCGCGCGGGTCCGCGATCAGCACGGCGAGGCGCACCGGCCACGCGGTGGCCGGCGCGTCCACCAGGAGAAACTCGGGCGGCTCGGCCCGGATTCCCAGGACGCGCAGGTCCTTGACCAGGCTCGGGTCGTCGAAGCCCGGGCTGCACGCGGCCAGGGCGGCCAGGAGCCCGGGCAGGTACCCGCGCGTCCAGGCACGAGCAGGCGCCCGCGCGTCCGTACGCGAGCAGGCACTCGCGTCCCCATCGAGTCGTGCGATGGATGAGGTCAAAACACCCCCTTTACGCCCAGCGTTGGGAGAATCGGCAGCCCCCGCACGCCATAACTCTTGTTGTAGCGATAGTCCCATGTCGTGAACTCGACGTTTTCAGCATTATAGACATTCTGAATATCCAAATACAACGAGAGCATCCACCGCTCGAAGGTCCAGATCTTCTCGACACGAAGGTCCAGTTGATGGAACAGGGGCCTCCGCTCGGACCGTCGCTCCCCTAGGAGCGGCAGGTACTCGCCGGTGTCGGCCATGAAGGACCCTCCGCGCACCGGGGTCGTGGGGTTCCCCGACACCAGGCGGAAGCGGGCGCCTACCTCCCACCCGCGCCCGGGGCGGACGCTGCCGACCGCAGTCAGGATGTGGGTCTGGTCGAAGCGGCCCGCGGCCAGGGGACGGCCCTCGCGCGACACCTCCTCCGTGCGCGACAGGGTGTAGGCGATCCACCCGTAGAACCGCTCGGTCACGTCGTGCTTCAGCATCAGTTCCATCCCGTACGAGCGTCCCCAGCCCACGTTTGCGTAGTAGAACGGCCTGAACCCGCCTTCCGTGGTCACCTCCCCGCCCTCGGTGGGCACCGCCTGGTCGTGGCGCCGGATGTAGAAGCCCTGCACGTCCAGCAGCGCGTGCCCCAAAAAGCGCCATTCCACGCCCGCGGAAACCTGTTCCGCCCACTCGAGCCCCAGATCTGGGTTGCCGTAGTCGGGGTCCAGGAAGACGTCCGCCGGCAACTGGTGGAAGATCCCGGCGCCCCCCTTTAGCGTGACTCCGCGGCCCACGTCCGCTCGCACGGTCAGGCGCGGGTCCAGCGACCACCGCGTCCGGTCCAGGTAGAAGTACGCATCGAAGCGGACCCCGGGGATGACCTTCAGCCACGCCGCGGGCTCCCAGACCGCCTCCAGGTACGTCCCGAGGCCGTACCCCGAGATCGTGCGCGAGATCGCCTCCTTGTCCCCGCTCGTCTCGATGCCCGACGGCCCGCCCAGGAACGGCTGTCGCACGTCCTCTCCGGGGATGATGTAGTTCCGGCGCGGTGGCAGGTACGCCGTGTAGCGGTACCGGACCCACCCGGCATCGAGGCCGGGGCGGAGCACCAGTCGTGGGTGGACCCGCCACGAGACCTCGTCCCTTACGCCCGCGTTCCACGTCCCGATGTCAAGGTTGCTTTCTTCGACCTCGAACGTTCCGAGGTCGTAGCCCAGGTAGGGCGCGAAGGTATTGGTCAGGGACTCGCTCGCGTGCCACTCGTGGCGCGCGGTCAGCCGGTGGAACCCCGTTCGCGTGGCCAGGTTGAAGCGGTCCCGGTCCCTGTCGCTCGATGTCGCCACGTCGAGCGAGTCGTGCGACCCGAACGCAAACACGGACAGGCGGTCGTCCTGGCGCAGGCGCGCGTCCAGCCTGGCCTGGTAGTCGTAATAGACCGGGACCACGGTCGTCCCGGATTTCCCGGAGGCCCGCAGGACCAGCGGGATGATCAGGTCGTAGTACGACCGGCGCAGCCCGACCTTCAGGGCCACGTCCTTGCTCAAGGGGGCTTCCAGGTACCCGCTCGCGAAGAAGAGGTTGAGGTCCGCGACCCCGTGCCAGACCTGCGGGACCTCGCGGGACGTCTCGACCTCCACGATCCCGCCCGTGGCCCGGCCGTACCGCACCCCGAAGTTGCCGGGATAGAAGTCAATGCGTTGCAGGAACTCCGGGTGCAGGACGGACGGCCCTCCGAAGAAGTGGTAGAGGATCGGGATCTGGATCCCGTCCAGATAGACCCCGGAGTCCTCGGGATACGACCCGCGCACCAGGAGAAGTCCCAGCACATAGGGCGAACGAGCCACGCCCGGCAGGTTCTGGACCACGCGGGCCGGGTCCCCGAAGGTCCCCGGCACGGTCGTCAATTCCCGCTGCGTCACCGTGTAGCGGGCCACGACCTCCCGCTCGCGCTCGCCCCGGACCACGGTCGTGTAGGGTGACTCCTCCAGGGGGCGCAGGCGGAACTCGACCTCCGTGACGTGGCCGGCCCGCACCTCGACCTCGGTATCGAGCGGGCGGTAGTCGGGGGCGCGGACGTGGACCTGGTGCGTCCCCGGCGGGATTCCGGCCGCCTCGAACGCCCCCAGCGCGTCCGTGGTCACCTCGCCCTCGACCCCCTCGACCGAGACCGCGGCCCCGGCGAGGGGCAGGCCGGTCCCGGCCTCGCGCACGCGCCCGCGCAAGACGACCTCGGGGGCCGCCTCCTCCGTCACCGGCGGCGCGAGCGGCACCCGCTCGATTCGGAAGTGATACACGTACTCGATCCGGACCGGCGCGGGCCGCCCGTCCACCTCGGCCGGGTCGAACTCGAAGGCCCGCACCGCCGCGACCGCGGCCTCGTCAAAGCCCTGGCCCGCGCCCCGGGTGACGCGGACCCCGGTGACCCGCCCGTCCGCCGCGATGTCCACCTCGAGCACCACGTCCGCCTCGACCCCGGCCGCCAGTGCCTCGGCCGGGTACTCGGCCCGCACGAAGCGCCGCACCGAGGGGGGCTTGGTCAGGACGGGTTCCTGGGCGGGACGGGCATGGCGCACGCCCTCCTGGGCCAGGGCGCGCGCGGGCAGGGTGGCCAGGCCGACCCCTACCGCCGCCAGGAAGACCCCGAGTCGTGTGGCGCCGGCGAATGGCCTGGGCCATCTCCGGGGGCGTGGGCGTGGACGAAACCGCCGCAAGTCCAGAGCCAGTGCGGACGCGGACACCTGGACACACGTGTTCACTTGATCGCGAGACATCCTCGCGTGCACCTTCCTTTGCCGGGTCCGTTCGCCCCTGACGACTCAGTCCAGCACAAAAACATATGTATATGGAATTTTCACCTTGACCGGGTGTCCATGCACGCGGGCAGGCCGGAATCGCAGGCCCCTCGCGGCCCGAAGCGCCGCCTCGTCCAGCAACGGGTGAAGCGACCGCAGGACCCTGGCCCGGGCCACCCGGCCCGACTCGTCCACCACGACCTCGAGGACCACCTTGCCCTGGACCCCCAGCCGTCGCGCCTCGGCCGGGTACTCGGCCACGGACTCACCCACCACCTTCGGCATCTCCTGCACGGCCGCGACCGGTGTGGTCGCCCCCTCGCCGTCTCCGGTCCCGCCCGGAGCGGTCAGGCGCGGCCTGGGGGGCGCCGGGGGCGGAGCGGCCAGGGATTCCCCCACCGGGACAGGCACCCCCGTCCCCGGCGCGGCCTGGACCGTGTTCTCCAGGCGGATGCCGAAGGAGCGAGGGGACGGCGGGCCCGCCGGGACCGGGGGAGGCGCCCGGGCGGGCGGCGCGGGTTGCCCGACCGGCGTCGCGCGCGGGGGGCGGGTCCGTCGCGAAACCGCTTCCCGCGGGGGAGGGACCGCCCGGTCCACGGGCGGTGCAGGCTCGGAGGGAGGCGGCTCGACGGTCTTCTCGATCCGCGATTCCCGCCGCTCCACGACGCGCAAGGGGACCGGGGGTTGTCGGGTCGCGGGGAGGGGTTCCATGCTCACCAGAAGGACCAGGAGACCCGCGTGCGACCCCAGCGACAGGACGAGCGCGACCCCGAGGACGACGCGGGAGCCATGACCCGCACGGTCCAACCGACCTCTCTCCCTGACCGGAATGCCGTTGCGCTAGACCCTTCCTCCCGGGCTCGTGGGCTCCGTCGCGCCGGCCGTCCCGGAGGCGGGCATGAAGGCGATCAGGGTATCCGCGGCGGCCTGGGCCCTGGCGATGGCCCGCGCGGTCCGCCGCACGAAGTAGTTGTAGGCGATGACCGCGGGGATGGCGACGAAGAGCCCCGCCGCGGTCGCGACGAGGGCCTCGGAGATCCCGGCCATGACGGTCCCGGCCCCGCCGCGCGTGTCGAGCGACAGGTCATGGAAGGCCCGGATGATGCCGAGGACGGTGCCGAACAGCCCGATGAACGGGGCGTTGTTCCCGAGGGTCCCGAGGATGGACAGGCGGCGTTCCAGGCGCTGTCGCTCGGTGGTCAGGGCCGCGTGGACCATCTTCTCGGCGGCCTCGCGGTCCTTGCGCGCCCCGTCGAGGCCCGCGCGCAGGACCTCCGACTCGCTCCCAGGCCATGTGCCCAGCACGTCCGCGAGCCCCTTCAGGTCCCCCGTCCGCAGGAGGGGCTCGACCCGTGCCTGGAGCCTCTCCCAGGCGGCCGCGTTGCCCCGGAAGTACCAGAAGCGCTCGATCATGACCGCGACCGAGATCACGGACAGGCCGATCAGGAGCCACAGGACCCACTCGCTGCCGAGCAGGGCGACCTGCATGAGGCGTTCGACGAGCATGGCGGGGACACCTCCTTCCGAGGTCCCCCGGACCGGCGGGGGACTTCGCGGCATGGTAGGTCCTCGCAAGGATGAGATCAAGGCGAAGGGGCGAGGACATTCCCCACTCGCTCGTGACCGATCAGTGAGAGTCCATCCTTTCTTTGGGTTGTCTTCAACCACCCCTGCGTTTGAAACACGGGGCTCCTTGCCGTGCAAGTCCTTGATGTCGCCCACGCCCACGCCCACGCCTACGCCCACGCCCACGGTGGGGAAGGTCCACATTTCCGCCTCGTTCACGTGCACGTGGACGTGGACGTGGACGTGATCGAAAACGAAGACCTCCCGTCGTCTGCGCCCACGCCTACGCCTCCGCCCACGCCCACGGTGGGGAAGGTCCACTTTTCGTCGCCAGACGGTTGCCACACTTGCCCCCGCAAACAGGGCGTTTTGGGGCGTAGCCGGGCCCATGAGACACCCGCGCCTGACATCCGGAAATCCCGCGTCCTGCCTTGATTTCCTTGGTGCCCAGGGACGGAATTGAACCGCCGACGCAGGGATTTTCAGTCCCTCGCTCTACCGACTGAGCTACCTGGGCCCGGCCGAAAACGCAGGTTCTATTTAGCCCGACAGCAAGAACAAGTCAAGAGCGTGCCCCGCTGAGCCTTGGAAAAGGGAAGGGACATCGTACCCCACCCCCGAGGGTTTGGCTCTGGGTGATGGGGAGCCACGGGGCAGAGAGGACAGGCGGCTGGTTCATGACGTGGATGAAAGTGATGAATTGATCGCCCCGGCGGGTGCGTGGTATGGTCCGCGCCGCGTCGCGAACGCCGTGGCGTCGTGGCGGACGGGGCCTTGACCATGGACCGGGACCGATTCGCGGAACACGTGGCGGCGCTGGCGCGTCTGGGGCAGTTGCAGCCCCCCTGCCTCGCGATGAGCCCCACGATCATCCGCGAGAAGGCGAGCCGGTGCGGGGCGGGCCTGCCCGGTGCGCGGGTCTTTTACGCGGTCAAGGCGAACGACGACCCTGGTGTGGTGCGGGTTGTGGCCGAGGCCGGCCTGGGCTTCGAGGTCGGCTCCGCCTCCGAACTCAACGAGGTCGTGCACGCGGGTATTCCACCGGAGCGCATCATCTCGTCCAACCCGATCAAGGCGCCTGAGTTCATCGCGTACGCCCACCAGCACGGCGTGAGGATGTTCACGTTCGACTCGCGGGCCGAGGTGGACAAACTCGTGAAACTCGCGCCCGAGTGCCAGGCCCTCGTGAGGCTCGCAGTGCCCAACGAGGGCAGCGACTGGCCCCTGTCTGGCAAGTTCGGTGTGGACTTTGGGCCTGCGGTCGAACTCCTCGCGTACGCGAAGGTCCGCGGGCTGAACGCCGTGGGGATCAACTTCCACGTGGGCTCGCAGTGCACGAACCTCCAGTCCTGGGACACGGCGATCGGGCTCGCGGCCAAACTGCGGGACGAGGCGCACGACATCGGCCTGGACTTCCGGGTCCTGAACCTGGGCGGCGGCTATCCGGCGCAGTACCTCAAGCCCATCCCCACCGTGGAAGAGATCGAGGACCGCATCGCCAGGGCCCTGGCCCGGTGGTTCCCTGGCGGCGTGGAACTCCTGATCGAGCCGGGCCGCTACCTGGTCGGGGATGCGGGTGTGTTCGTGACGCGCGTGATTGGCAAGGCCCAGCGCCAGGACGGGCTGTGGGTCCTGATTGACGTGGGCGTGTTCAACGGCCTCGCAGAAGCGCTCGGCGGCATCCGGTACGAGTTCGTGACCCTGCGCGAGGGCCGCAAGGTCCGCTGCATTCTGGCCGGCCCCTCGTGCGACGGCTTCGACGTGATTGACCGCGAGGTGCAGATGGTGGAGCCCGAGGTCGGCGACATCGTGCTGATCCGGACCGCCGGGGCCTACACGACCGTGTACGCGGCCCGGTTCAACGGCTTCCCGCTGCCAATGGTCAAGGTGGTCGAGGAGACCATGTTCTGAAGGGGGCCAGTGCCCGAACGCCATTTGCGAAAGGAGTCGCCATGGCTCAAATCAGGTTGGTCGAAAAGGACCCATACGCGCCAATCCACTACATGTACGAGGTGGACCAGGTCCTGTATCGCGGGCGCAGTCCCTACCAGGAGTTCGCGGTCGTCACGAACCCCTTCTTTGGGCGAATGCTCATCCTGGACGGCGTCGTGCAGTTCACGGAGCGCGACGAGTTTTTCTACCACGAGATGCTGGGCCACGTGGCCCTGCACGCGATGCAGGCTCCGAGGACGGTCATCGTGATCGGGGGCGGGGACGGCGGGGTCGTGCGCGAGGTCCTGAAGCACCCGACCGTCGAGAAGGTCTATCTGGTGGACATTGACGAGGAGGTCACGCACGTTGCCCGCGAGTACTTCCCGACCGTGTCCAGCGGCCTGTCGGACCCGCGCGTGGTCGAACGGCCGATGGACGGCGCGATCTTCCTGAAGGAGTTCGAGGGGAAGGCGGACGCGATCCTCGTGGATTCTACGGACATCGTGGGCTTCGCGAAGAGCCTGTTCACCCCCGCGTTCTTCGAGGACGCCCGGCGGGTGCTCGAGGCGCACGGGGTCTTCGTGACGCTGTCGGAATCGGTCCATTTCCATCTGCCCCTGGTGCGCCAGGTCCAGAACATGCTGCGGGCGGCCTTCCCGGTCGCGGACCTCTATACCGCGCCCATCGCGACCTACCCCGGAAACTGGTGGTGCTTCGCAGTGGGGACGTGGGGCACGGACTGCCGCGTGCCAGTGCGTGAGTCCGTCACCCCGACACGCTACTACTGTACGGACATCCACCGAGCCTGTTTCATGCCGAAGTTCCTGTACGACCGGATCATGGAAGACGGCCGGGAGTCGCTGTGACACCCGCCACGGCCCGGCGCGCGACCCGGACCACGAGGACAACGGTGAAGGCGAGGCCCGCGACCAGGGTCGCGGCAAAGAGCGCGAACATCCCCCATTGCGGGTGAACCGGGACCTGCTCCAGGGTGAAGAAGTCGCGCAGGTACTCCATCCGCACCTGGTCGCGCACCACGATCAGGCATGCGAAGCCAAGCGCCAGCGAAGCGGCGGCGGCCAGGGACGGGCCCACGCTGGTCGCCCGCAAGGCCCGCACCGCGAGGAGCACCGCCGCCGCGCCCAGGACGAGCCCGACCCCGGCCACGACCGTCCAGGCGCCGCCCCCCAGGACCACGTCGCGCGCCGGCTGGGGGAGTGTCGCGATCAGGGCCGCGATCCCCGCGACCTCCAGGCCGCTTCCAAGGAGGACCGCGCGCAGCCCCAGGGCGTTCGCAATCCGGCCTTCGTCCTCACGCCCTCGCGAGCGCAGCCATCCGCCCCGCATCATCACAGCCAGGCCTGCGACCGCGAGCGACGGGGACAGGAACGTCAGGAAGCGTGGCAGGATGGTGGGCTCGGACAGGTTGAGGGTGCCACCCCCCGGGTGCGCCGCGTAGGTCTCGATCCACCTCCCCGGGGTCATCGCGAGGGTGAGGTTGTTCACGTAGATGAATCCGACAGCCAGGATCCCGACCAGGGCCGCGGCCAGCACGAGCCCCTGAGCGCTGGGCCGGCGGTCGCGCGTGAGGCGGTGGGCATACAGGGCCGCGTACGCCGCGATCAGCAGGGGGATGACCGCGATCCAGAAGGCCCCGATCAGCACCGACGATGAATAGAAGAACTGTCCGTACAGGAGTTGTACGAATAGGAGCGGCGGGATGCCGAAGGTGACGAGGTATGAAAACCCGAGCGGGGCCGCGCTCCCCAGGAACCGCGCGATGTCCGTGTGGGCCGGGTCCGTTTGGCGGCGCGCCCACAGGGTCAGGAGGACACTCCCGAGGGTGAAGTTCACGGCAAGCAGGTGCAACGTGAAGGTGAGGTACGTCAGGACCAGGATCAGGGCGGGCGGGGCCGGCAGGCCCATCGGGTCAAAGGGGGGAAGCGGGATGCCTGGGGCCCAGGATGTGGTCATTCGGTCGATCATCTCGGAGCCTCCTCGGGCGCCGAAGGGGCGACCGCTGGCGGGGCCGCCGGCGGCGCGGGCGCCACCTTCCGAGTGGCGTCCGCCACGGCCCGCAGGACGTCGCGGCCATCGAAGGCCCTCCCGTGCAGGTTCAACAGCGCCGCGGCCAGGGCCGCGCGGTCGTCGTCCGAACCCTGGAACGGGGGCATGACCCCCTGCTCGTGCATGGTCTCGAACCACTTGAACGCGAACTCGGGGGTCCACGCGGCGGTGCGGGACTTCAGGTCGCGGTACCCCTCCCGGGTGTGGCATGAGGTGCACTGGAGCCGGAGCACCCACTCCCCGTGCTCGGCGCTCGCCGGCTTCACCGCCAGGTGCCACCGCGCCCGCTCCAGGAACGGGGTCTTCAGGACGGACGGCCCCGCCTCCACGTCCTTGCGCCACAACGAGTTCGAGTAGAGCGTCCCGTGGATGACGTAAGGCTTGCGGGCCATCTCGCGGAAGAACTCCGCGCCCATCAGGCCCATCTGCACCACGAGCATCATGGCCAGGGCCGCCCCGGTGGTCACGGCCCGGGGCCGGAAGACAGCGACCAGGACCCCGGCCATGACCGCGGACCCGGCCGCGCCCGCCAGGACCAGGTGCCGGGTGATCGCGGTCAGGCGCCCTCCTCCGAGTCCCGCCACCCCCTCGTGCACCATCTTCACGGTGCTCTCGGGCAAGGTGGTCCAGTACCACGCGAACAGGAACGGGACCAGGAAGGCCGCCGGGACCACGAAGGCCGCGCTGAATCGGACCACGCGGGGCTTGAGCGGGTCCTCGGGGGTGAGCCGCCCCGCGATCAAAATCCCGCCGAGCCCACCGATCAGGAACATCGTGACCGTGCGCAGGACGAGCGACGGCCAGAACGAGGGGTTGAAAAACCCGGCGGCGAGGTCCCTGTTTTCCAGAGTCCAGCCGCCGGGGGTGAGCATGAAGGACAGGATCCCGTTGATGATGAACAACGAGAACCACGACACGAAGAAGTAAGCCCCTGCCAGAAAGACCTGGTCGCGATGGGGGTTGCGCTTCCAACCGTAATAGTAGAGGTACAAAAGCGTCAGTTCGGCCACGAACACGACCCATTCTGTGGCCCACGCGAATACGAACTCGTGGATCAGGAGGCTCGTGCCCTCGGGGCTCGCGAGACCGATGGCGAACCAGATGCCCACGCCGGTCATGGCGCCAAACACAGTCGTGAAGACCAGGAAGAAGGTCGCATAGCGATTCAGGAACTCGCGCACCCGCTCCCCGTCGGACGGGCAGCCTGCGCGAATCAGGCGGCCGGCCCACCACTCCGCCGCAAACAGGAAGGCCCCGCCCCCGATGGCGAAGTGCGACACGAACACGTGGAAAACCGCGACGATGGCGACCACGAGGCCCGCGCCAAGCCAGGGGACATCCCAGACCGGGTAGTTCATGAGCGTCGTCCTCGATTCACGACAGCCAGCCCCAGACCGTCATCGCGACCAGACCGACCACGGCCACGACACCCAGGCGCGTGGCCAGGCGGCCCCGCGCGTCCGCGGGGACGCTCCGGTCCCAGAAGGGCACCGCGAACATGGCGAGCGGGATCAGGCCCAGCACGGCCTGCCCCACGACTTCGAGCGAGCCCGGGAACAGTTTGAGGGCCTGGTATTGCGACAGGAAGTACCACTCGGGCTTGATCCCCTCCGGGGCCGCGGCGGCCGGGTTGGCCTCGGGGTCCAGGTCGCGGGGCGCGACCGCGGCGAGCGCCACGAGCAGGACGCCCAGGACCAGCCAGACCGGGACCTCCGCGACCAGGAATTCCCCGAAGAAGCGGTGATATCGCTGTTTCTCCGGCGGCAGGGCCCGGAAGGAGTCCGGCTCGCTGACCCCCTGGACCTGGACGAACGTCAGGTGCGCCGCGATCAGACCCAGCACCACGAGCGGCAGGACCACGACGTGCAGCGGATAGAAGCGGCCGATCGTCGCTACGGTCACGTCGGGGCCGCCTCGGATCAGGTCCGCGAGGAACCCCCCGACCAGGGGGGCCTTCTCGATCTCCGAGATCCCGACGCGCGTGGCGAAGAAGGACAACTCGTCCCACGGCAGCAGATACCCCGAAAAGCCGAACGCCATGGCGAGCCCGGCCAGGACCAGGCCCGTGACCCACGTCATCTCCCTCGGGGGGCGGTACGCCTTCAAGAAGAACGTGCTGAACATGTGCAGGAAGACCGCCAGGATCATCCCGTTCGCGGCCCAGTGATGGACGCTCCGGATCAGCGCGCCGTAGGGGACCTCCATGACGATGCGCTGCACGGACTGCCAGGGCTGCCCTGGGTCGTAATAGACCATCAGGAGGACCCCGGTCACGACCTGGACCGCGAAGAAGAACAGGACGATGCCGCCCATCGCGTACCAGGCCGAGTGGCGGTGCCGGGGGACCTTCTTGTCCGCGAGGTGCGCCACGACGGGCCACACGGGGTACCGTGCCAGGAGCCACCGCGCGGCCCGCCCTGTCCGGGTCCCTGCCGGGGGGAGAGACGCCTCGGCCTCGGGGGGGATCGAAGCGAGATCGGTAGCCATGGGTCCTCCGAGGCTTCCGGGGCTACGACGACATCGGCGCGACCCAGATCGCGTCTCCCTCGACGACGACCTTCAACGGGGTCAGGGGCCGGGGCGGCGGCCCCGCGACGTTGCGGCCCTCCAGGTCGTAGGTCCCACCGTGACAATTGCAGTAGATACGGTCTCCCTGGAACTGGACGTTGCACCCTGCGTGCGTGCACTTGGAATCGAAGGCCTTGAGCACACCGCTCGGCCCGCGGAACACCACGACGCCGCGCCCCCCGTACGACCCGTTCGCGCCCTGGCCAGGCCGCGCGACCTCCGAGGCCGTGACCCCCTTGACCAGGGCGCGCCCTTCCTTCGCGAAGGGGTCCGGCGGCGGCCGTGGACTCAGGTACCGGAAGACCGGATACGCCACGGCCGCGACCCAGGCCGCGGTAAGTCCGCCCACGACCGCCAAAAACCCGCGGCGTTTCACCGGCTGCCCTTCCTGGAACTCCCCGTCCCCTGCCATCGCGGTCCTCGTTGTCCTGGTCCCGGGCGCCCGAGACGGCCGCATTGTTTTGGGGGCGTGTCGGCTTGTCAAGCGCGAACGTCTTTTTGGGTCTCGAATCAACGATATACTTCGCCATCCTCGGCTGGAGGACCGCGAATGCAGGGCCGCCTCGCACCACCGCTGGACCTCCGGGAACCGGCCGACACCGAGGCCCGAAAGCGCCATCGCCTGCTCCTGTCTTTCTGGGGCGAGCCCTCCGAGGTCATCGCGGCCCTGGCCAGGGGCGGGGCGATCCCGGAGGCCCCCGAAGAGCCGGCCAAGGACCTGTCGGTCCGCCTGGCCGCGGAGACGCGCTGGATGCGCGAGGCCGGGGTGCGGTACTGGGTCCCCGACGGGCATCCCGGTCTGGCCAGGCTGGGGGCCTATGCGCCACGTCTCCTGTTCGTGCGCGGCGAGATGGACCCCACGGCCCCCGCGGTCGCGGTGGTGGGGACCCGCCACCCGGACGAGTACGGGACCGAGGTTGCGCGCCGCCTGGGTCTCGCCCTGGGTCGGGCCGGGGTCACGGTGGTCAGCGGCGGGGCCCTGGGCGTGGACCGCATCGCCCACGAGGCCGCGCTGGACGCGGGCGGGCGCACGGTCGTGGTCTTTGGCAGTGGGGTGGGATGTCCCCATCCCCCGAGCCTCGGCCCCCTGTTCGAGCGCGTGGTCGTGTCTGGGTCGGCGCTCGTGTCGGAGTACCCGGTTGACGCCCCGCCCCGCCGCCGCCACTTCCCGGAACGCAACCGCCTGATCGCCGCGCTGGCCGACGCCACGGTGGTCGTCCAGGCCGGGGCCAAGTCCGGGGCCCTGATCACGGCCGAGTGGGCGAGGCGGCTCTCGCTCCCCCTGTTCGCCGTGCCTGCGGACCTGTGGTACCACGCCTCGGCCGGGTCGCTCGATCTGCTCCGGCAGGGGGCCAGGCCCCTGATCCATCCGCAGGACCTGGCGACCGTGCCGGAACTCGCCTCGCTCGTGGTCGGACCCGGCGAGTGGCCCGCGCCCGGCCATCGCCCCTGGGGCGTCGCAAACCCCTGGGAAGCCGCCACAACCCCCGTGACGCCTGGCCCCGCGCCCGCCAATTCCCCGGTCCTGGGCGCGCTCCGCCGCGGACCCGCGGACCTCGACGCCCTGGTCGCGGCCACCGGCCTGCCCGCGAGCCGCCTCCAGGCCGAGATCACGACCCTCGAGGTCTCCGGATCGATCCGCCGCCTCCCCGGCGGGAAGTGGGCACTCGTCGCGGACGAAAGCCGCCGCCGGACATGACCTTCTCGTCCTTTCGGGGCCAGACAAAGGTACAATCGGGGCCGGAGCCCCGGGGGAAAGGGGGGGTGGCTCGGAAACGCTTCTGCCAGGCGGTCACGTCCCGAGGGGAGGACGTGCTCCGCAGGTTCGCGCGGGCGTTCGAGGCGGAATCCGCGAAACGGTGCGTGATCGGCGGATTGGCGGTGAACGCCTACGCCGAGCCCGTGGTGAGCCTCGACCTCGACGCGGTCGTGGTGGTGCTGGACTTCGCCGCGCTCCTGGGCCGCCACGGACCCTACGCGACGTCCGAGCAAACGCCACAAGGACCTCGCGGACATCCTCCGGTTGCTCGGGGGGCGATCCCACCCTCGCCGCGCTGATTCCAAAACCGCTGAAGTCACGCCTGACGGGGGACTTGATCTGAGCGGAATCAACCGCGGGGATTGATCCGGTCCAGGGCTCTGCGGGCGAAGGCTAGGGTGTTGAGGACCAGGCTGTGGTCAATGCGGCCCGAGCGGACCAGGGCGTCCACCTCGTCCCAGGTCGCCTCGAAGGTCTCGACGTCCTCGGCCTCGTCCATCTGGGTGCGGCCCACCGGGCGCGCGCCCGTGGCCACAAACATGTGGCAGACGTTGCGCAGGATGGCCGGATTGGGACGTACCCGACCGGTGGGGATCACGGTCATGGCGCGATAGCCCGTCTCCTCCTCGAGTTCCCTTAGGGCCGCGCGGGCGGGGTCCTCGCCGTCGTCCACCATGCCGCCCGGGACCTCGATCGTGACCTCGCACGTCCCCGGGCGGAACTGGCGGATCAGGACCACGCGGCCCTCGGCTGTGACCGGGACCACGTTCACCCAGTCCGCTGACAGGAGCACATAGAACGAGTGGGTCCCCGCCCCCCCGGGCATCTCGAATTCCTCCTCGACCAGGCGGAAGATGCGGAAGTCCCCGAGGGTTCGCTGCCGCAGCCTGGGCCAGGGCCGCATGGTTCCGCGCTCATCCACCGCGCACCTCCCGGACTTTGCGGAAGGCCAGGCGCGCGGCCGCGAGGACCGCCTCGACCTCCCCGTCCCCGTGCGCCGTGGACCAGAACGCCGCCTCGAACTGCGAGGGCGGCAGCATGACCCCGTGCCGCCGCATCTCGTGAAAGAACGCGGCGAAGGCCCGCACGTCGCACCGCCGTGTCCCCTCGTAGTCCCGGACCGGCTCGTCCGTGAAGAAGACCGTGAACATCGTCCCCACACGCTGGACCTGGACCGGGACACCCGCCTCGGCCGCCGCGGCCTTCAACCCATCCGCGAGCCTCCCACATTGGGCGTCCAGGTCGTCGTATGGCATCGTGCGTTGCAGGACCTGGAGGGTGGCGAGCCCCGCCGCGACGGACAGGGGATTGCCGGACAGGGTCCCTGCCTGATAGACCGGGCCCAGCGGGGCGACCTTCTCCATGATGTCCGCACGCCCGCCGTAGGCACCCACGGGCAGGCCTCCGCCGATGACCTTCCCCAGGCACGTGAGGTCCGGGCGCAGGCCGAGGAGCACCTGGGCCCCCCCCCAGGCCACCCTGAAACCGGTCATGACCTCGTCGAGGATCAGGAGTGCCCCGTGCGCAGCCGGCACGGTCCGAAGGGCCTCGACGAAGTCGTCCGCCGGCAACACCACGCCCATGTTCCCGACAAAGGGCTCCACGATGACCGCCGCGATGTCGCGGCCCATGGTCCTGAAGACCTCGCGCAGGGCCGTGGGGTTGTTGTAGGGCAGGGTCAGGGTGTGGGCCGCGAACTCCTCCGGGACCCCGGCGCTGTCCGGACTGCCGAACGTCAGGGCCCCGGACCCGGCCTTGACCAGGAGGTGGTCCGCGTGGCCGTGGTAGCACCCCGCGAACTTGACGACCTTGGGCCGCCCCGCAAATCCCCGGGCCACGCGCACCGCGCTCATCGTGGCCTCGGTGCCGGAGTTCACGAGACGGACCCTCTCGAGTCCCGGCAAGGCCCCGGTCAGGACCCTCGCGAGTTCGACTTCCTCCACGGTGGGCATCCCGTACGTCAGGCCGCGCTCGCACTGGGCCCGGATCGCGGCGAGGACCTCGGGGTGGCGGTGGCCCAGGATCAGAGGACCCCACGACAGGATCAGGTCCACGTACCGGTTCCCATCCAGGTCCCACACGTGCGGTCCCTCGCCCCGGTCCGCGAAGAAGGGGGTCCCCCCCACCGCGCGAAGGGCCCGCACCGGGCTGTTCACCCCGCCGGGGATCACGGCCTCCGCGGCGTGCAGGGCCGCGACAGATCTCGTCAGGACCAGGTCTTGTTGCGCCATCTCGTCTCCCTCGTCACACCAAGATCCGGGGCACGGACTCCGCGATCCGCGTGGTCACCTCGTAGTTGATTGTGCCGGCCCACTGCGCGAAGCACTCCGCGGTGATGGCCTCCTCGCCGTCGGCCCCCAGGAGGACCACCTCGTCCCCGGGCGCAACGCCGGGGATGTCCGTCACGTCCACCATGACCAGGTTCATACACACGCGCCCGCGCACCGGGGCGCGCTGCCCCCGCACCAGCACGTACGCGATGTTGGACACGCCCCGGTCGTAGCCGTCGTAGTAGCCCACGGGCAGGACCGCGATGCGCGTCGGGTGCGTGGTCCGGTAGGTCCGCCCGTACCCGATGAACTCGCCCGGGGGTACGTCCTTGACCTGGGCCACGCGGGTCTTCCAGGTCAGGGCCGGCCGCAACGACACCCGATCGCGATGCGTCAGGGCCGCGGCCACGAAGGTTTCGGACGAGGGCCACATCCCGTAGGCCCCGATCCCGACGCGTACCATGTCGAGGTGGGCCTCGGGCCACAGGATCGTGGCCGCCGAGTTCGCGGCGCTGCGGACCGGAAGGTCCAGGCCCTCGCGCCGCAGGGCCTCGACCGCCTCCAAGAACCGCGCCATCTGACCACGCGCGAACGCGTGGTCCGTGGTGTCCTCGATGTCCGCGAAGTGCATCGAGAGGCCGAGCAGGCGCACCCACCGGCTGGACGCGACGCGGCGTGCCAGGGCCAGGGTCTGTGGCAGTCGCAGCCCCTGCCGGTTGGTCCCGGCCTCGAACTTGAGGAATACCTCGACCGGCCGATGTGATGCCTCGGCGGCTTGCTCCAGGGCCTCGACGACTGCCTCGTTGCAGACCGTCAACTCGAGACCCCCAAGTTCCACTGCCTCTCTGGCCTGTTCTGGGGGGAGCAACCCCAGGACCACCACGGGGAGCGACAGCCCGGCAGCCCTCACCCGTCCAGCCTCCCACAGGTCGTGCACGCACAGGGCGTCCGCCCCGGCCTCTGCGAAGACCCGGGCCGCGAGCTCGAGTCCGTGCCCATACGCGTTCGCCTTGACGACCGGTGCCAGGCGGCAGCGCGGCCCCACGAGCCTGCGGAACTCCGCGAGGTTGTCCCGCAGGGCCTCCCGAGACACCTCGCACCACGTCAGGCGGTCCGCCACGTTCGTCCCCGCGCGAGACCGACGGATGATAGCACCGAGCTACAGGTCGAGCAGCGACTCCACCTTGGCCGCACAGATGAAGTCGTTGTGGGACAGGCCGCCGATCGCGTGCGTGTGGTAGTGGACCCGGCACTCCCGGTAGCCGACCTGCATGTCCGGGTGGTGGTCCTCCCGGTGCGAGATCCAGGCGAGGGCGTTGACGAAGGCCATGACTTCGTAGTGATTCTTGAACTGAAATGACTTCGCGATCCCGATGCCGTCTCGCTCCCACCCCGGCAGCGAGGCCAGGTGCTGCTCGACTTCCGCGTCCGACAGCGGAGGCACCCCGCCCTCGCAGGGCTTGCACCTCTTCCGCGCAAGGTCGCACGCCTGCTGGTCCATGTCGTCCTCCCTCTCTCCAGAAACGTGGGCGTGGGGGAAATCCCCTACCACGACATCCCGCACCGTCTCATCCATCCCGATGCGTCCGGCGCATGGAGACTCATTCCCCGATCACCTTGATCAACACCCGCTTCCGCCTGCGCCCATCGAATTCCCCGTAGAAGATCTGCTCCCACGGGCCGAAGTCGAGGCGCCCTTGTGTGACCGCGACCACGACCTCGCGCCCCATGACCTGGCGCTTGAGGTGCGCGTCGCCGTTGTCCTCGCCGGTCCGATTGTGGCGGTAGCGAGAGACCGGCTCGTGCGGGGCGAGCCCCTCCAGCCACTCCTCGTAGTCCGCGTGCAGGCCCGGCTCGTCGTCGTTGATGAAGACCGAGGCCGTGATGTGCATGGCATTTACCAGGCACAGGCCCTCCCGGACGCCGCTCTTGCGGACCGCCTCGGCCACGCGGTCCGTGATGTTCACGAACCCACGGCGGGCCGGGACGTTCATTTCGAGATATTCCGTGTGACTCCTCATGACCACCTCCGGACGATGCAGCCCACGGGGTTGCGGGGACTGGAACCCGGCCGCAGCGCGGCCGGCGTGGGGGGTGAACTGGCACGAGGATGCGACAGCATCCGAAGTGACAGAGAGGGGGGCGTGCGACGCCCCCCTTCAGTCGGTGTCCGGTCTCTTTGAGACCACATCGGACGCTCGAATCGTGGGGCAGGACGAATCCCCGACGACATCGAGAGCCGCATCCGTCGCATGTCCGCTGCCATCGCGGATTGCTCCAATGGCACAAGGTATCACTTCGAGGTCGCGACCGCCTTGCAGATGAGCACATAGAGCGCGTTGGACAGGCGGTTGAGCCCGTGGATCAGGCGGTCGCGGTTGCCGGGGGTCAGGTGGGTCTGGCCCGCGAAGCAATCGAGCGCCGCGATCTCGACCTCGCGGCAGGACGCGCGCGCGAGGTTCAGGCGCGACACGACCGGCCCAAGGTCCGGGTCCGGCGTCACCCATCCGACCCCGAAGAACTCCCCCGTGTGGTGCGACAGGCGGTGCAGTTCTTCGGCCCCGAAGCCGCGGATCGCCAGGTCCGGGACCGGCTTCCCCGTGACCTCCGCGGACATCAGGGATCGCAGGTACGACAGCACGTCCCGCAGGTCGCGCTCCAGGTCGTCCATCTGCGCGCGCCGGGCCTCCACCGCGGCCTCCAGGACCTGCGCGTGCAGGAGGTCCAGTTTCCCGCGCCACCGGATGACCGGATGGTCCTTGCGCACCAGCGAACGGTCGTCGAAGAGGTGCGTGTAGTCGTCCGGCTTGGCGTCCATCTCGAATCCGGAGCCGTAGACCCGAAAGGGACGCCCGTCTCCCTTGGGTTTCGAGGCCTTCCCGAACGTGGCCGCCCGCTCCTCGATCACCGGGGCCGGCGTCAGCCCGCGCGGGCGCGACGCGAGGTCCAGGACCGCCTCCTGGAAGGCCCGGGCCGCGGCCTCGACCTCCGGCTGGTCCCCGACCAGCAGGCCGCCCGCGAAGTTCGTCTCGGTCGGGGGCGGGTAGAAGACCTTCATCTCGACCCGCGCGGCCTTGAGCGCGGCGTCGAGTCCCAGGATCGCCTCGATGGGAGGCGCGATCAGGTAGGCCATCGGGGTCCCGGGCTCGACTCCGGCCTGCCGCGACAGGTAGCGCCCCAGGCTCGGGATCACGTGCGGGAAGAAGGCGCAGCGCCCCGCGGGGTCCGCCGCGAAGAACCATGCTTGGTGCTCCAGGTAGCGCAAGGTCGCCTGGACCGCACTCGACACTGCCTCCTCGTCCTCGGCCGCGAAGACCCCGATGATCTCGCCCGAGAACGGCCCCGAGGCGTGGGCCGCCCCCGCGTAGAACGACTTCGCATAGACCACGTCCGCCGGGGCGGCCTTGGTGGCCTCGTCCAGCGCCGCGTACAGGGCGTCGTCGCTCGTGCAGGTGATCATCCCGATGGCACGATGGCGCGGTTCCAGGCCCAGGCGGGCGGCCAGTTGCGGGTCCACCGCCGGGATCATCCGGACCGCCAGGACCTCGGGCTTGATCGGTTCCAGGATCATGGTCACACCCCGGTGCGCCGTTCCCGCAGGGCCTTCAGGCACAGGGCCGCGACCTGCCTCGCCCCGGCCTCTGGGACCAGGCCCCCTTTGTGGATGTTCGAGATGACGCTGCGCATGGACTCGTTGAAGTCACTCACCCGCATCCACGTCACGTACGCCCCGAGCGACTCCGCGCTCTTGAGGCCGGGCCGTTCCCCGACCAGCAGGCACAAGACGTCCGCATCAACGGCGCGCGCGACCTCGTCCCCGCAGGCCACGCGTCCGTTGCGGATCACGAAGGGGGTGCCCAGGCGCACGCCAGCCCGCTGCAACTCCCCGGTCAGGAGGGGCAGGACCAGCGGCAGGTTGACGTTCAGCGCGGTGGCCGACAGCCCGTCCGCGGCCACCACCTGGACCTGCGGGGACTTTACGCCCTTGGCGCGCACGGCCGCGAGCGATTCCTCGTCCAGGCGCCGTCCCAGGTCGGGCCTCAGCAGGAACTCCCGCTTGTCCCGGGCCGCGGAGCGTAGCGGCACCATCCCGAGCCGCGCCACGACCTCCGCGTCCACGTCCGACCACACCGCGTCACGGGCCGCCGCATGGTCCGCCCAGAACTGAAGCAGCGTCTCGGTGCGGACCCGGGTCCCCGCCCGGCCCACACCCAGACGGGCCGGGGTCTTCCCCAGGTAAAACGCCCCGTCCCCGGCGGGTCTCCACGTCCCGAGCGCGGGCGAAAGCGGGGGCTTGCCCCCCATCCACTCGGCCACTCGCTTGGCCAGCGCCACGTCGTCCGGGTCGGGCTTCTTCGGGACGGACCTGGAAACCAGGGGCACGGGCTTCGCCGCCACCGGAGGGCCCGCCGGCTCCCGCGCCCCTTTCCCGATTTCCCGCTCGACCAGGTCTCGGACGAGGTCTCGCAGCGCCCGGTCGTCCATCCAGTCCCCCGTTCTCACAAAAAGACCCGCAGGTCCCCGGCCAGGCCCGTCAGGCGCCCGTCACGCATGAGGCCCATGCGCTCCATCCACGCCTCGAACTCCGGTGTGGGGCGCAGCCCCAGGACCTCGCGGATGGTTGCGTTGTCATGATAACTTGTTGACTGATAGTTTAGCATCACATCATCGCCCATCGGCAGGCCCATGAAGTAGTTGGCCCCGGCCGCCGCCAGCAACACGGCCATGTTCTCGAGGTCGTTCTGGTCCGCCTCCTGGTGGTTCGTGTAACAGACGTCGCACCCCATGGGCAGGCCGTGCATCTTGCCCATGAAATGATCTTCGAGCCCCGCCCGCGTCACCTGCCGGCCGTCGTACAGGTACTCCGGCCCGATGAACCCCACGACCGTGTTGACCAGGAACGGCCGGAAGTGCCGTGCGAACCCGTAGCACCGGGCCTCCATCACAACCTGGTCCACCCCGTGGTGCCCTCCCGACGACAACTCCGACCCCTGCCCGGTCTCGAAGTACATCCGGTGGGGTCCCGTGGAGGTCCCCATCTCCCGGATCATGGCCGCGGCCTCTTCCATCATCGCCAGCGAGATGCCGAACGCCCGGTTGGACACCTCGCTCCCCGCGATGCTCTGGAACATCACGTCCATGGGGCAACCGCAACGCAGGGCCTCCATCTGCGTGGTCACGTGCGCGAGGCAGCAGTGTTGCGTCGGGATGCCCCATGCCCGCGTGAACTCGTGCAGCAACTCGAGCACGGCCCGGCACGAATCCACCGTGTCCGTCACCGGGTTCACCCCGATGAGCGCGTCCCCGGACCCGTAGGTCAGGCCTTCCATGGTCGAGGCCAGGATCCCGTGCGGGTCGTCCGTGGTGTGGTTCGGTTGCAGCCGGACCGACAGCCTCCCTGGCAGGCCCACGGTCGTGTTCGCGTGCGTGACCACCCGGATCTTCGATGCGGCCCGGATCAGGTCGAGGTTGGACATCAGTTTGGCGAGGCCCGCGATGCACTCGGACGACAGCCCGCGCCCGATCTCCAGCAGCGCCGCCCCGTCCGTGTCCGACGACAGGACATGCTCGCGCAGCCGGGCCAGGGTCCAGTCCCGCACCCGGGCCTCTGCCCGCCGGTCCAGGTCGTCCTGGATCACGCGCGTCACCTCGTCTTGTTCGTAGGGGACGACCGGGTGGTCGTTGAGGTCGCCCACGGTCAGGTCCGAGAGCACCCGCCGGGCCGCCACGCGCTCGGTCTGCGTCTCGGCCCCCACCCCGGCCAAGGTGTTCCCGGACTTCGGTTCGTCCGCCCGTCCCAGGACGGTCTCCAGGTCGGGGAAGGTGACGTTCCGCCCCCGGACCTGGGTGAAGAGTTTCATGGGGCGGGAGCGTACCCGAGGCCGAAGTTCGGATCAATCGGCCCCCACGACCGCGACCTGGTTGCGCCCGTTCTGCTTGGCCCGGTACAGGGCCTGGTCCGCGGCCCGCAGCAGGGCGACCTCGTCCGACGCGTCCTCCGGGTACACGGCCACACCGATGCTGATTGTCAGGCGCCCTCCGGGTTGCATCTCTTCATGCTCGAAGGGGTGGGTCTCGACGATCAGGCGCAGCTCGTTCGCCAGGGTCAGGCCGTCGCTCCGCGAGGTGCCCGGAAGGATGACCGCGAACTCCTCGCCCCCGTATCGGCAGGCGATGTCCGTGGCCCGCACGCGCTCTCGCAGCAGCCGTGCGAGCGTGCGCAGGACCTCGTCCCCGGCCGGGTGCCCGTGCGTGTCGTTGTAGACCTTGAAGTGGTCCACGTCCATCATCAACAGGCACAGCGGGGTCCCCATGCGCTGGGCACGGCGGACCTCCAGGTCGAGGACCTCCTCGAAACGGCGCCGGTTGAACAGTCCGGTCAGGCCGTCCGTCACGGCCAGGGCCTCCAGGCGGCGGTTGGCCTCTTCCAGGTCGCGCGTGCGTGCCCGGATCTCCTCCTCCAGTCGGTGGGTGTGAAGCGCGATCTGCCCCGCCATATGGTTGAAGGTCGCCCCGAGGTTCGCCAGTTCGTCGTCGCCGTCAATCACGGCCCGCGCGCCCATGTCGCCTGCCGCGAACGACCGGGTCGCCCCGGCTAGGCGACGGACCGGCCGCAACACCAGCCGCTCCAGGCGCGAGGCCACGATCAGGGTCGCGCCTCCCACCACGATCAGGACCATCAAGGCCGCCTGCCAGAACAGCCCCAGGAGGTTCGCGCGCACGCGCTCCAGCCCCACGCCCGCGACCACGGTCCCCCATCGGATGCCCGGCCTGCCGTGGACTGCGGTGGAGACGGGCGTGCTGACGAGGAGCATGTCGCCGGCGTCGCGGACCCGGGGGGAATCCGCCGCCGAGGCCTCCGCGAAGAACCCTTCCGACAACCGGCGACCGTACTGGCTCGGGTCCGTGTGGCCGATCACGCGCCTCTGGGTATCGAGGATCACGACGAACCGGATGTCCACGTCCTCGAGGTTCTGCTCGATCAGGCGCGCGAGCATCCCGTCCAGGTCCTCGAACCGAGCCGTGGCGAGCGGCCCCCTGCTCGCGACGGACAGCATCGAGAGGAAGGCCCGCGCGCGCAGTTCGGCCTCGTCCAGGTACGTGTCCCTGTGCGCGCGAAACATCAGGATTCCCAGCAGGACCACGGCGACGATGGTCACGCCGAGGCTGGAGGCGAGCACCTTGAACCGCAGCGTCATGGGGCCTCCGGTCTGGCCCGCTCACCGGCCCCCCGGCTGCCCTCCCCGTTTCCGCGTCCTGGAGGCGCCAGGACCTCGCGCACTTCATCGTACAGCCGGTCGTCGGAGGGGGCCCACCCCACGATGTCCACCAGCCGGGCCAGGGCCGCCCGGCCTTCGGGGTGCGCCGTGTTCAGCCGGTCCAGGGTCTCGTCGAGCCGGGCGATCCATCCGGGGTCCAGGTCTGGCGTCGCGACCAGGGCATCCAGGGGGATGCGTCCCGTGATGGCCAGGATCCGCAGGGAAGCCGTGTCCAGCCCCAGTTGCCTGGCCCGCTGAACCGCGCCCTGGAACGTGGCCCCCGCGTCCGCCTCGCCTGAAAGCACGGCCCGGATCACGGCCTCGTGGCTCCCCAGGAAGGCGGCCCCGGCCAGGTCGTGGTCCGGGTCGATCCCCTCGTGTCCGAGCCAGTGCCTCGCGAACAGGTACCCCGACGCCGAGGACGGCTCCACGAACGCGATGCGGCGTCCGGCCAGGTCCCGGGCGCTGGTGATCGGGCTTTCGTCCCGGACCACGATGTACCCGGAATAGTGCACCGTGCCCCCCACGACCATGGTCCGCAGCAGACGAAGGCACGCGATGCGCTCCTTCGCCCTCACGTATGCGAGCGGAGGGACCAGTGCGACGTCCACCATCCCCCGGGAGATCCAGTCCGCAAGTTCGTCGTACCGCGATGCCGCCGCGAGGTCCACCGGGACCCCGATCCGCGCGGACAAGAACCGGGCGACCGGACCGAACGCCTCCTCCTGGGTCCGGGTCCCCCAGAACCCCACGAGCCCGAACCGGACCCGGTCCGGGATACGGGAGCCCGCCGGACAGGCATCCATCGCCGGGGACGCGGAGGTCCCGGCATCCGCGGCCCCCCTCGGGTGCCCGGCGCAGCCCAGGACCGCGACCAGGAAGACAAAGAAGACTCGCTCACTCATGACCATTTCAGAAGCGCGTCCCACTGGCGTCACCGCCCCCTGAGGACGCGAACGCGAGGTTGCTTCAAGCCCACAAGCCCCACCTGAAAAACGCGACACGCCTGCTTGTCGGTTCCCGTGGGGACGCGAATGCTTCGCGTTGGCAGAGCCAACGCGAGGCGTCGGCGAAGCCAACGCCTGCTCGCGTCAGCGACTTCCTCGCGTCCAGCCGTCTCCGGCGACTCCACCGTTTCCTCCATCCGGGTGCGCTCGCCCATGATGGCCCATGCCGGACGCCACGTCCCGGCTCCGCGGCGGCCCGTCCGATCCTCGTTATCGTCCGGACGCGACAGGTCCCATAGAGACGACCCGCGCGGGCCATCACCGCTCCGGCGGGTCCAGCGGGGGCGGCGAGGTCGCGCCCGGTCGGCCACGCAGTTCGTCGAGGGAAAAGCCGACATACGGATTCATCGGGACCGGGACCGGGCCCGCGGCCACGTAGAACTCCCCGCGCCCGGGCACGAACACGATGGACCAGATATTGCCGTTGTTCGCGATGGTCCCCGCCCCGTCGAAGAGGTCTGCGGGCGCGTCCTCGCCCGTGTACGGGTTGTGGCGGTCCCGCAGGACGCGGATGACCCCCGCGGGGTCGAAGGTCCCGTACCGGGTGTCCGCGCCGTCGGGCGAGACCAGGTCACCGAGCCGGCGATACCGGGTCATGGAAGACTTCTCGGGGCCGTAGGCCAAGTGGTACGGCACCATCGCCGGGTCCACGAAGTGGTTCGTCGCGAACACGACGCGGTCCGGGCCCATCTCGCGCACACCCAGGTGGGTCGCGCTCATCTCGAAGACCGCCGCCGTGTCGTGCGCCCCGTCTGCCACCACCAGGATCTCGGCGGTCATGTGGTCCTGCGCCTCGAAAAACGCCCTGGCCTCGGCGATCCCCGTCGCGGTCCCCAGGACCTCCGCGATCATCTGCACGTGCGAGCGCCCCACCCGGTCAATGTCGTTGTCCGAGTTCGCCTCGTTCGAGGCCACGGACAGGCCCGCCGCGTTGATCCCGTTGTACGGGGCCACGCACCCCGGGAAGCCCACGACCGCGTACGGGATGCGACCTTCCGGGTGCCGGACGATGACGACCGGGTACTTCAACAGGTACTCGATGCGGTCCCAGTCCATGTTGCGACCATGGACCATGACGCCGTCCACGGTCCCCGTGCCCGTGACCACGAACTGAGAGCATCCCGGGCCACCGGCCTTGAGGTGTTCGAGGAAGACCTCTCCGTACGCCAGGGACAGGCAGCGGTCCAGGGTCCAGCCCTCGGCCCCGAGCACGTCGGCCATGCCGCGGCATTCCTCGAGGACCGAGTCGTAACTGTGCGCGTACGCCTCGTCGAGGTAGCCCATCGCCTTCATCATCGGCTCCAGGAGCCCGAGTTGCGAGCCCTCGATGTATGCGATCCCTTCCAGGAGCGCGTCCCGCATCAGGGTGGCGTGCTGCCGGCCCATCTCGTAGAAGGACCCCTTCAGGCGCAGGACCCACACGGACCCCCGCTTCTCGACCCCGGGTTCGTACCAGGACTCCCACCCGGGGGGGGCGCCCGGGTCGTCACGCAGGTCCGCGCCCGACTCGGGGACCTCGGAAGGCTGATCCGCCGCGTCCGGGGACGCGGGGTCGGCAAGACCGTCGCCGCCGGCAAGGACTTCCGAATCGGTTGCTCCGTCCGTTCCACGCCCAGCGCACGCCGGCGTGATCCAGACCGCCAACAGGACGACCACACGTCTCGTCATGTCATCATCCCGTGAGAACCGGGTCGCCCCGATCCGAAACGAGGTCGTGAGGGATCATAGCCGAGAACGAACAGGACGGATCAGAAGGGATTCGCCCACGCCCACGCTCACACCCACGATGAGGGGGACGCGGTTCCGGGTCAGTGGAGGACGCGCACCCGGATCGTCTCGGGCAACGCGCGAAGGCCCTCGGCGATCTCGCGCGTGGCCTGGCGGTCCATGTCCATGACGAGGTAGCCGATGCGCTCGTTGGTCCGCAGGTACTGGCCCAGGACGTTGATGCCGCGCGACGACACGAGCCCGTTCACCGCGGTCAAAACCCCGGGGACGTTGCGGTGCACGTGCAGGATGCGGTGGTGGTCCCCCTGGACGGGCAGGTCCACCTCGGGGAAGTTGACCGCGGACGTGGTCGAGCCGTTGTTCAGGAAGCGGACCAGTTTCAGGCTCACGTCGTGGGCGATGGCCTCCTGGGCCTCCTCGGTAGACCCGCCCACGTGCGGGGTCAGGATCACGTTGGGCAGTCCTTGGAGTGGGGACTGGAACACGGGTTCGCTGGCAGACGGCTCCTGGGGGAAGACGTCCACGGCGGCCCCGGCCAGACGACCCTCGCGCAGGGCCTCGGCCAGGGCCTCGATCACGACCACGCTCCCGCGCGAGAGGTTGAGCAGGTACGCCCCGGGCCGCATCCGCCGGATCGCCTCGCGGTCTATCAGGTCGCGCGTGGTCTCGTCCGCGGGCACGTGGAGGGTGACGACGTCGCTGCGGGCCAGGAGGTCGTACAGGTTCTCGGCCCGCCTCGCGTTCCCGAGCGGCATCACGTCCGCGATGTCGTGATACAGGACGTGCATCCCCATGGCCTCGGCCAG
>FWPU01005175.1_pt1 | contig 28895 bp, 31 predicted proteins | sample 2228361 | NCBI WGS metagenome assembly FWPU01 (sample SAMEA103939777, study PRJEB20133) | metagenome | reverse complement strand
CCTCCAGCCTCGTATTCTACTAAAAATAGGGTATGCCTTTGCATAGTGATCCATTAATCCCTAATGTCGCATATGTGTCTTATCTTTTCCATACGGACGGCTGGACTGGAGTCTACCTCATGACCCCTGATTTATGGTATGATGAAATTATGGGTGAGAGGGTTGATTTTACAGAGTTATTCAGGAAATTGCTTATAAAAATTGACATTGTCTTTCATGTATTGGCTGCGGTTTTACTCCTTATAGCCTGTACAATGATACTCTATTATGCTACGCTTAATATCCTGAATCCATCGAGGGATTCTATAATCCACCTCGTAAATGATGTCCTCCTTGCCCTGATAATCCTTGAATTGTTGTGGACGGTGATCAGATTTCTCAAGAAGCAGAAGTTTATCCTTGGCCCATTCCTCGCCATCGGCATAATAGCTGCTGTAAGGAGAATCCTCCTTATTGAGGCCCAGACATCCTTCATGGAGCATGTGCCTGTGGAGAAGCTGTATGAGATAGGGCTGAGTGCCGTTGTCATCATCATCCTCATGATTGCATATTATTTATCCGTTAAGGCTCAGAGACTGGAACAGTAATGACCCTGTTTTTCATTGCCTTTTTCTCCCTGTATTCATTTTTGCACCTTTACTTCCTTCTGAAGATGAGGTCTGCCTTCGGGCTTCGACCAGGATATCTAATCATGATAATACCTTTCCTTATCTTAATGATCTTCTCTCCTGTAATCATAAGACAGGCAGAAAGACATGGCCTTGATACAATCGCAAGGGTATTATCTTATGCTGGGTACACATGGATGGGGCTTCTGGTGCTTTTTTGTTTTATCTCGGTGTTTGTAGATCTACTGGGATTTCTATTCAATAGGGTTAGTGACATTTTCGGGAGAGACCCTATATTGTTTCTTAACCGTGGGGCTGTTTCTTTTATAATACCATCAGCCCTTTCTATCCTTATAGCCTTTTATGGTTTTTTTGAGGCAAGGGACATAAGGGTAGAGAGATTCAGGATAAGGACACCGAAGGTTCAGGAAAGGATTAGGATTGTTCAGCTCTCCGATGTCCATGTGGGCCTGATTATAAGGGAGGATAGGGTCAGGAGGATACTGCAACTGGTGAAGGCCCAGGAGCCAGATATCCTCGTCTCAACAGGTGACCTTGTTGATGGTCAGATAGACAGCCTGGGCAGGATTGCCGAGGAATTCAAAGGGATCAATCCACGATACGGTAAGTATGCCATTACAGGCAATCATGAGTTTTATGCTGGTCTTGAACAGGCCCTTGAGTTTACTGAGAGGGCTGGTTTCAGGGTCCTGAGGGGAGAGGGGGTTACCGTTGCAGATACGATAAATATTGCAGGTGTTGAAGACCCTGCCGGAAGACACTATGGTCTTCTATACATTGATGTCTCAGAAAAGGATTTGTTATCGCGACTTCCTGAGGGGAAATTTACGCTCTTACTCAAACATAGACCGACTGTGAACAGGGAATCCATTGGTCTCTTTGACCTTCAACTTTCAGGACATACCCATAAAGGACAAATATTTCCCTTCAGTATTCTTACATGGCTTTACTATCCTGTACATGCCGGCGTCTTGAATATAAAAGACAATTCGTATCTCTATGTAAGTCGTGGCACAGGCACATGGGGCCCTCCCATAAGGTTTCTATCACCACCTGAGATCACGGTTATCGATATTTTCCCTGAGCAGGATTGACTTAGGCCTGAAATTCCAAGAGGTTTACCATCTACCTGAAAATAAGCCTTAATCTCTTTTGATATCCATTCTCCAATATTGGATGAGTGACCGGAATATGGCGGATAGCCGAGAATAACAATCTTCAGCATAATTTCTTAATAACTCCTCAAGAGATGAGTAATAACTCTCTTCCCTTGCGTCATCCCTTTTTGCAATATCGAATAGTCGTCTGAGATATGTCTTAAGCATGGTATTTTCTGACTCTCTCACCCTAATCCTCCTCTGGTGAGGCTGTTTCTCTTTTATAAAGGAAAAAAGGGCGTCACCTCCACCTCTTCCCCTGCCTCTATACCGCGAAGATGTGATGGGATGATTATCTCTCCATCGGCGTGCACCAGGGTCCTTATAAGGCCTGACTTACCGAGGATGGGTATTGCCAGCAACTGCCCGTCTTTCTCTTCAAGCCTGACCCTAATGTGTTCCTGTCTCCCCTGAGTAGATGAGATATTCCTTGTCAGTTTTGCCCTGACCCTTACCCTTTCAGGCAATATCCTTCTTCTCTCTCCTGATAGCAGGGATATCAATGGCTCAGCAAAGAGTTCAAAACATATCGTTACTGCTGCAGGATGCCCCGGCAGCCCCAGTACAGGGATACCATCAACGATAGCCCCTATGGTGGGCTTGCCAGGCTTTAGATTGACACCATGAAAAAGGACCCCCGGACTGCCGAAGCTGTTTATGACATCTGCAGTAAGATCCCTTGCCCCAACAGAACTTCCACCTGTTATGATGACCATATCAGAGCCCGAAAGTGCCACTTTCAGGGCATCCCTGATCTCTTCATAGATATCACTGAAGATCCCCCTCTTTACAGGGATTCCACCTGATAGGGCTATGAGACCTGCGAGATTATAGGAGTTAATATCCCGGACCTTGCCAGGCATTACAGGGCTGTGGGCCGATATAATCTCATCGCCTGTCGAGATTATCGAAACAACAGGTTTCTTATATACCTTTATCCTTGTAATTCCTACCCCTGCCAGGGCTGCCACATCCTGAGGTCTCAATCTCCTGCCCCTCTCTATTATCACCTCTCCTTTTTTTATATCCTCATCATGGGATATGACATTCTCCTTTGGTGCTACAGGCTTTAGTATCTCAATCAAGCCCCCATCAAGGTATTGCGTATATTCAAGCATCACAACTGCATCAGCGCCATCGGGAAGCATCCCGCCAGTGGCAATCTTTACAGCCTGACCCTTCTGCAACCCGATGGCTACGGCCTCGCCCATTGAGACCTCACCCTTGAGCTCGATGTAGACAGGCATTGACTCGGTCGCACCAAAGGTATCCTCGGCAATGACAGCGAATCCATCAACAGTGCTTCTGTTAAAGCCTGGCAGGTTATCGGGAGAGATGATATCCTCAAAAACAACCCTTCCGTAGGCCTCTTCTATTGAGACCTCTTCTGACTTATTTCTGAGGGTGAGATTCTGCTCGAGAAGCATCCTGGCCTCGATAACTGTAACTGCCTCATTCCTGCCGAGCATGTCCTTCATGGGTTCTATTTTAACAGAGGGGATATTGGTATTTCACTGTGCTGGTGAAGTTTCCTCTGAACCCATAACCCTCTTGATGACTGACATGAGATATATGCCCTCAAAGGGCTTGCTGACAAAGGCATCTATGTAACCATCCCTCTTGCCGATGTTCCATATATCATGGGCCGAGATTGCTATTACCTTAATGAAAGGTTTAAGGGTTTTTAGATGTCTTATCAACTCTTTCCCGTTTAAATGAGGCATCATTATATCTGTTATAATGATGTCTATATCGTCAAGCAGTCTTTTATCAATTCTGAGGGCCTCGAGAGGGTCACTCAAAGGCAGGACACTGTATCCCTGAGACTCAAGAAGGTCTTTTATAAAATTAAGCATATCGATCTCATCGTCAACGATGAGTATTCTTTTTCGTTCTATGTCTTTCTGTATGTCTGATTGAAACCCCTCAGCAACAGGAAGGTATATTTTAAATGTTGTTCCTTCGTGAGAATTGCTTTCTACAGTAATAGCTCCGTCGTGTTCCTTGATAATCCTGTAAACTATGGAGAGACCGAGGCCTGTACCCTGCCCTTCTTTCTTTGTAGTAAAAAATGGCTCGAAGATTTTGTCCTTTAACTCTGGAGGGATGCCTTTGCCAGTATCGGAGAACCTGAGCAGGGCATACTTACCTGTTTTAAGCATAGGTTCAAGATGTCCCTCTGACTTATGAACAGAGGTTGATATGGTTATCTTTCCCCCAGAGGGCATGGCTTCAATAGCATTTACAGTGAGATTCATGATAACCTGTGAAAGCATGTTTCCATCGCCCATTACATAAGAGGCCGAATCTTCCAGTTGCATGATGACCTCTATCTCTCTTTTGGCCATGGTTGTTCTCATCAGTTCTATTGTTCCCTCTATTACCTTATTCAGATTTATAGTTCCTTTCTGATAATTACTCTTTCTTGCGAAGCTGAGCAGGCCTGTCAATAGATTTCTTGCCTTGCGGGCTGAATTCTCCATGAGATTGATCCTTCGTATATCTCTATCGTTAAGATCGTTTTGATTCTTCAGCATTTCGATATTGCCCATTATTGATGTAATAATATTGTCAAAGTCATGGGCGATGCTGGCCGCAAGGATCCCCATTGATTCCATCTTCTGAGCCTGAAATAACTGGTTCTGCAATCTCTTCTTCTCGGTAATATCCCTGTAAAGGGACTGGATATAGATCTCCCCGTTTATGTTAATTGGCCTTGAACTAACCTCGAGATCGACCTTTTTTCCATCCTTTCTGAAATACCCTATCTCGTAAATGACAGGTTCACCACCTGGCACCCTGTTTTGCATGTTCATTGTTCCTTCTTTATCTCTATTTGCCTCGAGTATCTTTATGTTTGTGCCTATGAGGGACTCTCTGTCAAAGCCTGTTATTTCCGAAAACCTTTTGTTTGCCTCGATTATGATGCCATCCCTGTTCGAAACTACAATGCCATCGTTAGCATTCTCGAAGAGTTCTTTAAACTTCATTTCTGAGGTCAAAATAGCGGCCTCTTTTTTATTCACATCCCTTTCCAGTTCGGCTGAATAAAGGCTGAGCCTTTTCCTCTGCTCGTCTATATCATACTGAAGACCAAACTCATTTCTGAACCTTTTGAAGATAAAATGCCTTATAAATATCACGGATATAGCGGAGGAGAGGATAAAAAAGTTTGCATTCACAAAGAATGCCATATCAGTAATACTGTCATACATGGTTATAGGAATTACATAGATGGCGTATATGATTGCTGCATAGAGTATGGCGGTGAAGGTCTCCCATCTCTTGATTGGCGGAGAGATGGTAGTCACAAATATCACGATTATTATCATCCCACCGAAATATGCTGATTTATGACCACCATATCGGGCAATCATAAGGGCAACCATAGTGGAGACAGAGATAGTAGCCGTAATGATAGATATATGGAGTCTCTTCCATGTCATCTTCCTTTTGGTGAATATATAGATTAACAGAAAAACCATGGCGGTTATGACCCTGTAGATGAGGAAGGTCTTAAAATTCTCCGGTGTTACTGTGAAGTCGAGCAGTGCAAGGGCTAATATCACCATCGTGCCTGCTAATGCAGCAAGGTTTGTCCAGTTATGGAGGAGTTTTAAGAAGCTTTGGTCTATAAACTCTTCCCTTGTCATTTACTGAAGCTCGAGAGACTGAGGAAGGTCATATCTTATTACTCCATTCAGACACGAGACAGACTGAACTGCAGAGAGAAGCAGAGAATCATTGAAAGGTGTCATCAGGGTCATCTTCACACTTTTATCTTCTATAATCCATGATGGGACTTCCCCATCTGAGATGATTATTATCTTAATATCAGACCTTGCATCCTTCAGCCTTATTAAGAAGTCGCCATCCATTAAAGAGAGTTCAACCATAAATGTCACTATGCCTTCTGAAAGGTTAGAGAGGATATCCAAGCTCCGGGATATGTTATCAGTATGGATAATCCTGTATCCTCGTGGCTCGAGAACATTTTTTATATGAGCTATTAATTCATGAGTCTTGAGCAGGGCAATAATGATAACCTCTCTTTCCTCAGCCCCCTGAACAGATGGTTTTGGTTCTCCATGAAGAGGCAGATAAACCTCGAAGGTTGACCCCTTATTCAATTCACTGTTGACCTTTATGATGCCGTTATGAGCCTTTATGATCCCATAGGCCATTGCAAGACCAAGGCCTGTTCCCTTTCTGCCTTTAGTTGTGAAGAATGGTTCGAAGATCCTGTCCTTTATGTCCTCAGGTATACCTATGCCAGAGTCGGATATACGGATAAGGATATGCTCCCCGGAGTTGAGTAGAGGGTGGATGGTATTTCCGTCTTCAATATTTACGGTTGTAGTCTCAACCGTTAGCCTTCCCCCATCTGGCATAGCATCCTTTGCATTAATTATCAGATTCATGATGACCTGTTCTAGCAGGTTAGAATCTCCTTTTATTGATGGCAATGAATCGGGTATATTCTTCTCTATTGTTATGTTCTCTTTTGTCATTATGGGTGTAACAAGGTTAATCACATTGTTTAAGAGGTCGTTTATACTAAGAGTTGTAATTTCACCTGTTGACTGCTTTGCAAACTGAAGAAGGGATGCAACCATCTGCTCAGCCTTTCTCGTTGAGCTATTTATTGCGCCAGCATATTTATTTATTGTGGGGTCATTATCGAGATGTTCTATCATCTCGCTGTAGCCTTGAATTACTGTCAGGAGGTTTCTGAAATCATGGGCAAGACCACCTGAAAGAACTCCTATTGATTCCATCTTCTGTGACTGAAGCAACTGTTTTTGAAGGGCCTTTTTTTCTGTTATATCTCTGTATAATGACTGGATATAAAGTTCCCCATTTATCTCGACAACTCGCGAACTAACCTCTAAAAAGATCTTTGTGCCGTCCTTTCTATAATGCTGTGTTTCAAAGATCATGGCCTCTCCCTTTATTATCCTGTTCATCCTTTCTTCAACTGCCTTTTCATTTTCTTTTACCTCAAGTATCCTGAAGTGTGATCCAATGAGGGCATCCTTATTGAAGCCGTGTAATTCACAGAATCTCTTGTTCATATCAAGGATGATTCCATCCTTATTCATTATGGCAACACCATCGTTTGAGTTATCAAAGAGGGCTGCATATCTTTTATTTGCCACCGTAAGGTCTTTTGTCCTCTCGGCAACAAGTTCCTCAAGATGGTGGGAATACTTTTCGAGTTCTTCAGAAAGTTTCTGGAGATTCTGTTTTTCAATCATCAGGTCATATTCAAGGGATAAGTTCTTGTTAAGAACCATATTATTGTAATACCTCCATGCAAGACCACCAAAAGCAAATGATAATAAGAATATAATGTTATTTATAAAAATTCTCACATTCGTGATATTGTCAAATAATAAAATGGGGATAAGATATATACAGAAGACCAGGAAAGATATAAAAGCAGTGGTCTTAAGAGATATAGGTACAAAGCCAAGGACAAAGACAAGGACAATAATCATCCCTGCATAATAAGGCGACTGGTGACCTCCAAAAGATAGGACCATTAATTCGACCATTATTGATGAAGTTAATGCTCCAGCAAGTACAATTGTTGTTTGAACAATCTTATTATTTTTCCCAAGTTTCAGAATAAAATATTCTCCTAACAATAATGATGAGGCTATTATTCTATAAAAAAGAAATCTTGTAAAATTTTCTGGAGTTACAAAGTAATCAAGTATACTTAATAATAAAGTTGTCGAAACTGCAAAAGGCCAAAGTAGTAAAGATATAAGAAATTGACTTATTGATAATATTTCTTTATTTATATGTTCCTGTTTGGTCATTTATGAAGTTTCCTGTCTTTCTTTTTTTAAAATCATAGTAGAAAGAACATGGCTAACATAAATTACCCCTGATATTCCAACTCCCAATGTTGTCCAGTGACCTGTTAGGTAAAGCCCCTCAATTGAAGGTGGTTTTCTTAAACCCGGCACTGCTAATTGATTAGGAGTACTTGCCCAACCATAAGAAGCACCTTTATAGTTTAGAGTATATCTATATAATGTATAAGGTGATGCTGCTTCTTTATATACTATAAATTTTGATAAATCAGGGATTGAAAATCTTTCTACTTTTTCTATTACTAACTCTAAATATCTTGTCTTATTTCTACTCCAAAAAATCTTACTTTTGAAAGCTGTTGGTACAATAACATTTATGTTTCTCCTATTTAAAGAAACTCTGAAAGCAAAACCGCCATATTCATCTAAATTATTCCTTTGAATAGCCTTATATGCCTTTTCTAATCCATAATGATTAGAAAAAAATACAGCACTTCCTGCAGGAAATAAAGAACTAAAAGATTGTTTTATGCCCATATAAACAATAAAATTGGATATTGATGGTTTCATGTTTTTTATTCTTTCATAAAAACTTTTTTCTATTTTATCCTTACCAAGAAGTTTTAAAAAAGTCTGTCTCGCATCACAATTAGATATTACAAGTTTCGATGGTATAAATCCATCCTTTTCTATAACTACTCCAGTGACCTTATTATCTTTTAATCTAATTCTTTTGACCAAAGTTGACAACTTCAACTCTCCTCCAAATTCCATGAATCTTTCTGCAAGGGTATCAGAAAGCAATTGCATACCATTAATAGGATAATAACCACCATCAATTAAAAACTCAGAAAAAAGTTTTGCTCCTATGAAAGCTGACATCATAGACGGTGGCAATCCTCCTATTGCAAGTAAGGGAAATGACAATACTGCTTTAAGTTTATAATTGGTAAAATATTCATCCAGTAAATTCTGGAATGTCATATTCTTGATTCTTGAAAATGAAACAGAGTCTGATTTCGACAGGAAGTAAAAAAAGTTTTTGATATTTTCACTTTCATCGGGAAATGCTTTTTGAAATTCTTCTATTGTCATATCAAGATCATTCCAGAAAGAGACTTTATAATCAGGAGTCATGACAATGGATGATGGATTAAATCGTATTATGTTTAATCTTTTATCTATTCCAAGGTCTTCAAATACCTTTCTTGTGATGCCATCTTCTCTATACGCACCAAAACAATCTGCTGCTGCATCAAACAAGAATGTACCCCTTCTGAACGAGGTGCAATACCCTCCGGGCTTATGATGCTGTTCACAGATAAGGACTTTCATCCCTGCCCTGGTGAGGTAACAGCCGCAAACAAGCCCCCCTATACCTGCACCGATAATTACTGCATCGTAAGTGTCACTCATTTTTAAAATTCCTCCTCAAAAAATCTTCAGACAGTTGTCTCTTTCTGATTAAGGAGCATATTGATGAGTTCAACAGCCTGTTTAACAGTCACTATTTTTGGCACGTCCTCATCTCTTATGGATATCTTAAATTTTTTTTCTAAGGCAACAGTTATCTCGATTGCCTTAATAGAATCAACATCAAGGTCCTTTGTGAAATTCGTCTCTGCATTAATCTCGTCGGGCTCGAAGCCTGTAATGTCTGAGACTATAGATATAACCTCTTTTTCGATACCATTTTCCATAAGCTAAATTCCTCCTTTTCTTTAGTCATCCTGTAAATTTCTTTATAACCAGACATGCATTGTTTCCCCCAAAGGCAAAGGAATTATTCAGTGCTATATTAACCTTCTGTCTTCGTGCAACATTTGGAACGCAGTCTATATCACATTCAGGGTCAGGCGTCTCATAGTTAATCGTTGGAGGAATAATATCGTACTTTACCGTTAATGCACAAGCAATGGCCTCTAGGGCAGAGGCTGCACCCATCGTGTGGCCAAGCATTGATTTAATAGAACTTACAGGGATCTGCGTATATCGTGTTCCAAAGACCTCTTTTATGGCGGCGCACTCGTTTCTGTCATTTGTTAAGGTGCCTGTCCCATGGGCACTTATATAGTCAATATCATCTGTCGTTATACCTGCTGCGTCTATGGCCTTTCTCATACAATTTGCGATACCCTCAATTGTAGAGTTGGTCATATGGTATGCGTCACAGCTGAGGCCATAGCCGAGGACCTCGGCATAGATCTCTGCATCTCTGTGAAGGGCATTCTCAAGGTTCTCAAGGATGATTATCCCTGCACCCTCAGCCACCATCATACCCCTTCTGTTTTTATCAAAAGGCTGGCATTTTTCAGGCGCCACAGCCTTGAACTGATTGAATCCAGTAAAGGATATCCTTGAAAATACATCAGAGGCTCCACAGATGGCGTATCTTACAAGACCTGTTCTTATCAGATCAAATCCATAGCCCACAGCATAATTGCCAGCAGCACAGGCTGTCGAAAAACTCAGGTTTGGTCCCGAGATATTGAATTCTCTTGCAATAACGGCAGCAACTGAATGGACGGGTAACTGGTATATAAGGCCTCTGCTGAGTTTTTCCTTATTGATTATCTTGTCGTTTATATGCTCAATGACCTGAATGGCGCCAGATGTGAAGCCAATGCAAATCCCTATATTTGCATGAAGGGCTTCTGTAGATAGACGAGAATCCCCAATTGCAAGGCCTGTTGCACCAATTGCAAGCATTGACGCCCTGCTTAGTTTTGAGATTCGTTCTGTTGAGATAAACCCATCCGGTCTAAAATCCTTTACCTCTCCCCCATTGTGGGTGAAATGGTTTGATGTATCAAAGGATTCAACTGGACTTATCCCTGACTTACCTTTCAAAAGATTCTCCCAGAATTCCTGCCATCCAATACCAATGGATGATACTATGCCAAGACCTGTTATGACTACCCTGTTATTCATCTTTTACACTGAATATCAGTTCTGCCTCAGAGACCTTTTTTTCGTTGACTGAGGCCTCTGCTGTTATGAATGCACCATTTGGAAGACTCTTTACATTTACAACCTTTATCATAAGTTGATCACCAGGGGTCACCGGATTAAGGAAGCGAGCCTTAACTGAACCAAAATAATAAAGCGGCATCTTTCCTTCTCGGTCTTTTCCGTAAGCGAAGAGGACGATTGCTGTCTGTGCCATGGCCTCGATTATTGCTGCACCGGGATACACTGCCTTTTCAGGGAAGTGACCGAGGAAGAGGATGTCATTGCCTGTGATATTCTTTATTGCCGTGGCATGGTTGTTAGGTTCTATCTCTATTATCCTGTCAATCATGATAAAAGGAAATCGCTGTGGTATGAGTTTCTTTATGCCCTCAAAATCAATAACAGTTTTATTTCCCATTGTATCTCCCGATAATGATTGCCGAGTTCTGACCATAGGGGTCTGCTGCTGTTATCAGCACATTTCTTATCTCGGTCTGCCTTGCAGAACCATAAACATAATCGAGGTCACATTCCGGATCCCTTTCTTTATAATTAATGGTTGCGGGGATTAGGTTATCCTGAATAGCCTCGACGCCTGCTATAAATGACAGTACAGCCGAGGCTGAGAAAGTCTCACCAATCACTGATTTGATAGATGTTATGGGGATCTTATAGGCTGAATTCCCAAGGGCATTTTTCAGCGCCATTGTTTCCATTTTGTCAAGACCCTTTGTGGAGTTTGCACAGGAGATGATGCAGTCTATATCAGCAGGCGATAGGGAGGCTTCATTGAGAGCTATCATTATGGCCTCTGTTAACCCTTTTCCGTTATGGGTAAAGTTAAGTTCTGCCTCAGGGTCAAAGGCGTTTCCATATCCTTTTAATTCACAAAGAATCCCTGCCCCCCTTTCGATTGCAATTCCTGCCTCTTCGAGCACGACTACACCGGCACCTTCTGAAAGAATCAGTCCGTTTCTCCTTCTGTCAAAGGGGCAACAGAGAGGTTCTGAACCATCATGACCTGATAGACATCCAAGGAGATAAAATCCCATGAAGGTCTCTTCGCAGAGTTCCTCAACACCTCCTGTTAATACAGCCTGTGCCCTTCCCATTTTTATGAAATTCGCTCCATAAGATATGGCATCAAGGCTCGCGCAGAAACCTGTCGATATGGTCGTGTTAAAGCCCTTTATCCCGAATCTAATCGAGATGTGGCTGGACGGTGAGTTTATTACTGTATTTGGAAAATGCGAGGGGTTAACGAACCTGGGACCCTCAATAAGACCAACCCTGTCAAACTGTGAGATGCTATGGAGGCTACCAAAGGTTGTGCCTATAGAGACCCCGATGGAATGGGTCGTATCTTCATTAATAATTAGTCGGCTGTCATCTATTGCCAGCTTAGCAGCCGAGCAAACCAACCTTGTGCTTCTGTCAAGGTCTCGTAATCCTTTCTTCCCCAATAATTCGATCGGATCAAAGTTTACCTCACCTCCAATCTTAACCTTGAAAGGTGAGGTACCAAAGAGTGTGATCTTCCGGAAGCCACTTGTGCCTGCAAGGAGATTATGCCAGAAATCATACCTTCCTATCCCTATTGGAGAGAAGATACCTATCCCTGTTATCACAATCTTCATAATCAGAGAAGCCCCAGCCCTCCATCAATCACGATGGTCTGTCCTGTTATATAGCTTGACTCCTCACTGCAGAGGAATAATACAACCTTTGCCACCTCTTCTGCCCTTCCAAACCTTGCTACAGGTATTGTCTTTGTAAGCCTTTCCCTGTATTTCTCATTGAGCTTGAGGGTCATATCTGTTTCAATGAAGCCAGGTGCAACAGCATTTACCCTGATATTGTATGGGGCAACCTCCTTTGCAAGGGCCTTAGTAAAGCCAATAACTCCAGCCTTTGCAGAGGCATAATTTACCTGGCCAGGCAATGGGTGGATTCCGCTTGATGAAGAGATATTCACAACTATGCCACTTTTTTGCCTGAGGAAGGTGGTGATACATAAGCGTGTAACATTGAAGACCCCTGTTAGGTCAGTATCAATCACATCCCTCCATTCTTCCCTGCTCATCATTAATAAAGACTTATCTCTCGTTATCCCTGCATTGTTTATCAATATATCGAGCCTACCAAAGACACCCTTAACAGACTCAATGAAATCCTTCACGCCGTCATAGTCACGAACATCAACCCGGGCAGATATAGCCCTTTCACCGAAGGATTCTATTTCATTGATGAGGGTCTTTGCGAGTTCCCTGTTTTGGGCATATGTAAAGGCACAGGAGGCGCCAGCCTTACAGAGGGCAAGGACAATTACCTTTCCTATTCCCCTTGTTCCACCTGTTACTATAGCCACTTTTCCAGAAAGGGCAGGCTTATTCTCTTTAAGATGGCCTTCCAATCCTTTACTTAGAGATCCTGTAAAATATTATCAGTCCTGATTCCTCTCTCTCCTCTTCAATAGCCCTCTCAGGGATGCCCGCAAGAGAGAGGATATTTCTAAAGTCCCTTTCATTTCTCCGCAAAAATCCATCCCAGTTGAGTATCCAGTGGTACTCCTGAGACCTGTATCTATCAGCGTCCTTAAAGGCTGCTATAAGAGTCCCTTCGGTATCAAGGAGGTTATAAAGGGCAGAAAGGAGTTTTATAAGAAACTCGTCGGGGAGGTAATCAAAGAGACCCACACTATAAATAATGTCCTGTCGTCCAAATTCTATTAAATTTGTATCATCATCAAACATCCTGAGGGCATTGTATTTCCTGAAATCTATATGTTCATCTATTCCTATGCTCCTCAATCTTGTCTCAGCATAGTTAAGGGCATCGTTGTCATTATCAATGCAGATTATGCTTGCCTCATTTTCCAGTATCTCATTGGCGATCGCTATTAATTCCCTGCATGAGCCAGAGGCGACATTCAAAACCCCGGGCCTGAACCTCTTCTTTATCTCCTCCCTCAATATATCCTCGAGCCTCTTTATTCTGTTCCTGACAGCATGACCAAGCGGTGTATCAAGGGCCCATAGATCGAGGTAATATCCGAGACCCTCTGAACAGGGAGTATTTCTGTAAATGGTTTCGAGGGTCTTGTAATCTCCCTGATATCCCTGTGGCCATATTCTTGTCCTTTTTATACAATAGCTTTTTGATAGAACAGGGTTTGTATCCCTGTGAAATCGTGATATGATCTTCTTCAGTTCCTTCCTGTCGTAGCCTGCCTTTTCTTCAAATTCCTTGCAGAAATTCATCATATCATCAATGGCTTGTTTGATATCATCAAGTATTTTCTCGTCTCTTTCAGGTGAACACCTTTTTTCAATCTGTTCAAGCCATCTTATAAATTCGTCTGTTGCGTCATCCAGGAGGGTCCTGTATCTTTCCGTACCTTCGCGCACCTCTTTTTCGGATATCTTCTTGATTTCGATTCCAGCCCTGTATCGCTCATTAAATCGCATGGCCCATCTGACAACCCCTGTTTTTATACTTCCGTCATCAAGCCATAAGGTATGACCAGGAGCGAGGGGATAGTCCGTTTCGATGCCGAGACCGGCAGCGCTGATGTTAACGATTCTGCCATTATGATTCTCTTTGAATTTTGATGATTCAGGACTGAAGGAGAACTGGATCGGTCTCGTGTAAGATTTTCTCTTAAAACGCCTCATCTCAGGAGATACATTTTTCATAGACCCTCCCTTGAAGTGAAATTATTAAAAATTATTAAAGTATCTGTGGTAACGCCTTTACCAATCAACGCCCCTTTTTATTTGAGTAAAGGATGTTAAATCCCCTATCCTGGAATGAGCTCTATCTTCCACCCCCTTTCTTATTTGCGCCCGCTGTTCTTTGAGAAAGCTGTTTCCCGGCCTTTTTCCTTTTATAAGTTACAATATGCCACTTTCTGAAGAGTCTGTCAAGTTTGTCCCTGTAAGCCATTGTGAAAAGGACAACGATAATGGCAATCCCGATAAGGATTGAGAATCTGCCATATTGATGATGCCTTATGTAATCACCGCCAAGGGTTAGAAGTATAGTTCCAAAGAGCCTTCCTGTTCCGCCTATTACGAGAAATTCGGCAGTTGTAAGATGACCAAGACCAAGTATATAGCAGAGGTAATCCTTTGGAAAGCCAGGGATAAGGAAGAGGAGAAATACGAGAAAGGCACCCTTGTGATGAAGGAGGTAGTCGAATCTCTTCATTGTGTTCTTATCGACGAAGCGCTCCACAAAGGGGCGCCCAAAGACCCTTGATAGGGCAAAGGCTATGTATGAACCTATGGTAAGCCCGATGGTTGACAAAAAAACACCTAAAAGAGGTCCGTAGAGAAATCCGCCAAGCAGCCCTGTTACCTCCCCTGGTATGGGTGCTGCCACTACCTGAATAGCCTGCAACAAAATGAAACCTATAAAAGATAAGGGACCGAGAGAATCAAGAAGCCCTCGCATCTTATCCTTATCAAGAAAAAAATGAACCAATCCTGTTTTGTAAAACAGGATTGTTATTCCTATTACTATGGTGAACAGCAGTAAAAGCCTAAGATAGATCCTATTTTTTAAAATCTTTCTTTATCCCTTCGCCTCGAGTTTTTCCAGAAATGGTTTAATAAGGTCTATTGGTACAGGGAATATGGTTGTTGAGTTCTTTTCTGCTGCAACCTCAACAAGGGTCTGTAAGTATCTTAGCTGCAAAGCCATTGGTTGCGATGCAATGATGTTGGCTGCCTCAGCAAGCTTTTGGGCTGCCTGAAATTCTCCCTCTGCATGGATTACCTTTGCCCTTCTTTCTCTCTCTGCCTCAGCCTGTCTTGCTATGGCCCTTAACATCTCTGTTGGAAGGTCAACATTCTTTACCTCAACCGTTGTGACCTTAATACCCCATGGTTCTGTCTGAAAATCTATCACCTTTTGTAGTTCTGCGTTCAGTTCGTCTCTCTTTGTGAGGAGGTCATCGAGCTGACTCTGGCCGAGGATAGAACGTAAGGTTGTCTGAGCTATCTGGGATGTGGCAAAGAAATAGTCCTCAACCTCTGTTATTGCCTTAATCGGGTCGATGACCCTGAAATAGACCACTGCATTGACCTTGACAGTTATGTTGTCTCTTGTGATTATGTCCTGGGCAGGGACGTCAAAGGTCACGGTTCTTAAGCTGACCCGGACGAGTTTATCAATTATGGGCCATATAATCACAAGGCCGGGGCCTTTGACAGGTATGACCCTGCCGAGTCTGAAGACGACTCCTCTTTCATATTCCTTCAGTATCTTGATTGCACTTGAGAGGAAATAGAGAATAAGAAATATAACGAACAAGAGACTCATCAGTGAAGGTGCAAATAAACCTGGCATTGTGTCCTCCTTTCATGGTGATTTGTGAACCATCTGTGTACTAAACCTTTTTTCTAACCTTTAATCTTAATCCTTTTACTGCCTCGATTTCTATTTTAGCATCCTTTTCAATCTCTTCATCAGAGAAGGCCTGCCATATCTCACCATGAACAAGGGCCAATCCTCCGTCGGTTGTTATCTCTGTCTTGGCCGTGCCTTCCTCACCAACGAGTCCCTCAGTGCCTGTAACAGGTTTTCTCCTGTGTGCCTTAAGAGCAAGACTTATTGTTAATGTAAAGAATAAAGCTGTTGCGATTGCAGCAGGAAGTATCAGGTAGATTGAAAGCCTTATAAAAGGTCCGGGGGACTCAAAGAGCATAAGTGAGCCTATCACCATTGATATTATCCCGCCGATTGTCAGGACACCGTGGGAGACTATTTTTACCTCAAGTATAAAGAGTATTATTGCCAGTATTATCAGTAAAAGGCCCGCATAATTCACAGGGAGCGTCTGAAATGCATAAAAGGCCAGTATCAGGCATATCCCACCTATAACACCAGGGAATATCGCACCAGGATTGGTAAGTTCAAAAAAGAGGCCATAAAAGCCTAAAAGCATAAGGATGTAAGCTACATTCGGGTTGCTTATCAGGGCGAGTATCCTTAATCTCAGGCTCATCTCTTCCCGTGTTAGTCGGGCATTCCCTGTATTCAGAGCCTTTTCCTCTATAGCGGTCTGCACCTTTTTACCATTAATGTCATTTAAAAGTGTATTTATGTCTTTTGAGACAAGGTCTATTATATGATTCTTCAATGCCTCTGTCTCTGTTGCTGACACACTCTTTCTTACCGCATCCTCTGCCCATCTCACATTCCTGCCTCTCTTTTCTGCTATGGATTTAATATAGGCCGCCGCATCATTTGTCACCTTTTCTGCCATTGTCTTATCCATCTTCTCTCCCAGCGCAACAGGATGGGCAGCGCCGATATTAGTACCGGGTGCCATTGCTGCAATATGGGCAGCGAGCGTTATGAAGACCCCCGCTGATGCGGCCCTTGCACCACTCGGGGCTACATAGACGATGACAGGCACTTCACTTCCGATAATCTCCTTTACGATATCCCTCATTGAGGTGTCGAGGCCACCGGGTGTGTCGAGTTCGATGATTAATCCCTCTGAGCCTTTTTTAACTGCCTTTTTTATACTTTTTGTTATATATTCAGCCGTTACAGGATTGATTACGCCATTGACGGTTATGACTATGACTTCTTTGGGCATTGGTTCATCCTTTTTTTTCTCAGCTATTGAGTGAGGTGCAGAGATAAACAGTATGAAGGAAAGGATACTGAAATAAAAAATCCCCCTAACAGTCATACTAAAGTATAACATATGACACTCTGATTATTCCCTTCTTCTGTCGATCTTATAGCAACTTCCCTTAAACTTTTTGGCATAAATCTTGAGTTCAGTTGCAATCTCGCTTGCCTGACCGTAGTGATTAAATCTTTTGTATCTGTTGTGGGCTACGCCAATGGAGAGGCTGAGAAAAGGAAACGTCTTTATGTTACCTTCCCTGTCAGTAGATTCTATAAAACCTCTTTCTCGATCCGGAGGGTCATAAAAACTCGGTATGATCGAATCAAAATGGTTTAGTATGTCATCGCAAACCTCTTCGATCTTTTCGAGTGGTATAATAAAGACAAAGTCATCTCCTCCTACATGTCCTACAAAGCTGTTTTCTTGAGAGTGCATATTTACTACATTTGTCAATAATCTTCCGAGAAGTCTTATAACCTCGTCACCCCTTGAAAATCCATATTTATCATTAAAGGGTTTAAAAAAGTCTATGTCAACATAGGCAAGGGCGAAGGGAGAATTTTCATCAATCCTTTTCTGTATCTCTTTTATTATCGGGATATTCCCGGGCAGTTTTGTAAGGGGATTTATCTCCAGAACTTTTTTTGAGCGCCTGATACATAGGCAACACCTCAGGAGCAGGTCTTCCCTGGCAAAGGGGAGAAAAATATAATCATCAAAGAACAGGTCAGTATCATGGTCTTTACAGGACTTTATTGAATCAATAACCAGGAGTATAGGTATGTGATTGAAAAGAGGGTCAGCCTTGAAGTTTGATGTAATGGAAGAAATAAGCTCGTTCTTTATATCACCGTCTATAATAATGATCAGGTCAGGAATGGTGGTGAGGCAAAAATCAAAAAACCTTGATATATCGTTGATGACCGTGATCTGGTATAAGCTTTCTAAAGTTGTCTTTAAGGTAAGAATTCTTTCAGGTTGACTTCCTATAAGAAGGATCGTCCCCATCAAATCAATATATCCCTTGATTCAGAGGCTGCATCATCAATCAGTGTTAATATTTCTTTTATATCATTTTTTGACAGGGATAATTCTTCCCAGATTCGGGTATTCACAGGGGGGACAAGGTTGTCACCAGCAAAGCCAGCCCCTCGAGCCCTGACAAGTATATCGGCTACATGGACTATTGCTGTCTGTTGTGATGCCTGTTTTGAGAGTTGTGGCCTGTGATGGTATGCTATAGGTTCCGTGAGACTCCTTGGAAAATACCATTTCTCTGTGAGCCATCCACCTGCGTCGGCATGACTTATCGTGAAGATTGCCTCTTCCGATTCCCTGATGAGTTTTTCTTCCTTCTGGGAAATAGAGATAGCTGTTTCGTACTCTTCAGAAAATTTCATCTTAAGGGCAACCTTTCCGATGTCGTGAAGGAGGGCTGAGACCATAAGCTCTTCCGGGTCCTTAAGGCCTTTTTTTATTGAGATTGCCCTTGCTGCTACAGCAGTACAAAGGGAATGTTCCCACAGGCCCAGCATTGTCTTTTCCATCATCTCAAAGACCGAAATACTTAACAGCATACCTTTTACAACATTAAGCCCAAGGAGTATGAGTGCTTGCGATATAGAAGAGATCCTGCCAGGAAATCCATAGACAGGGGAGTTAACCATCTTAAGAAGTTTTGCCGTCAGTGCCTGATCTTTGGTAATGATCTCTCCTATCTCACCAAGGGAGACAGAAGGTGAATCTACAGTCCTGAGTAGTTTTCTAACAACCACCGGGATGGTAGGGATACTTTCTAATTGTTCTATCTTATTCCTTATCTGGTTTACATTCATCTTCACTGGCATCTTTGTAAAGAGAGACAATATATTCTTTTATTACAGTTTTTATAGTGGTCATATAGGGGACATTGCTGACCTTACTAAAGCGCCTTTCCAGTTCTTCTAGCTCCTCCTCGATGGGCCTTCGAGGGGGCATTGCCCCCTCGATGTAGATATAATCTATACCAAGCGCCTTTATCCTTTCAATAGCCCTATCATCCAGTATGGTTCCTTCGCCAAAGAGCGTTATGCCAGAATCATTAGTAACAGGCCTTATAAGTTTAGTCCCTGCTGTCACATCTTCAATCGCTATCTTCTTCAAGTCTCTTTTTTATCTCCTCAGAGATATCTATATTTATTCCAGCCAGTAATGATGGTGGGCTCAATGCCTCTCCACCCGGCGCTGGTCTGCATACAGGACAGTATAGCTCTCCAAGATCCAGGAGGCAAACATGTCCTCACTCAGGGCAACATATGCACCTGTCCAAGGGTTGATTACAGACAGGACAAATCTCCATAGAAGATTATAAATCTTCAGATTATAAACTTCAATAGTATGAACCCCCCGACGAGCAGCACTGTGAATAGGATGGTCAGGAGATTAAAGTATTTTTCAATGAATGTCCTTATGGCAGGACCAAAGTAGTAAATAAGACCTGCAATGAGAAAGAATCTCGCACTGCGGCTTATTATGGATGCTATGAGAAAGACAGAAAAATCCACCCTGAAAAAACCTGCCGATATGGTGAAGACCTTGTAAGGTACGGGCGTGAAACCTGCAATAGCAACTGCCCAGGCCTCGTAATTCTGGAAATGATAACGGATCTCTTCAAAGGTCTTTGTGTCAATGTACTTGAATAATATTGCCTTGCCTATCTCCCAGAACTGAAGACCTATAAGAAAGCCAAATGCTCCACCAGCAACAGAGGCTATACTACAGAAAAGGGCATATCTGAATGAACTGCGAGGTAAGGAAAGGCTTAAGGCCATGAGGAGGACATCGGGGGGCACAGGAAAGAAGGATGACTCGGCAAAGGCAAGAATAAATAGTGCAGGAACCCCGTAGGGCGTTTCAGCCCAGTGAAGTACCCAGTCATATAGTTTTTTAAGGATACGCACAGGATAGTATAGCTTATATTGGGTCAATTTCTGAATTATTCCGGTGGTTAGGCTCTCATTGTATAAAGATTATACAGAATGATAAAATAATAAACAAGCATTATGGTTGACCTATTTCAAGATGGTCAGAGTAGCCTCCGATTAGTTCCCTGAAAATTGGAGGGAGACGAATGAACGGAAGGGCAGAAAAGCAGTATTTAAGCGTCGTTTCATGATTTTCTATACTTCGTTCATGCGGGTAATGTATGATTAGGCACCTGCTGCCTTACAGGAGTTTATTACTGGTATGTGGTTTGCTTTTATATAAGAAACTTATGACTACAACGATTAGGAGGAAAAGGATGTTAGAGGCTAAGATTTATGGACTCTGTCTTGAAAGACTCAGATACCAGATCAAAAGGGCAAGGGAAAATAGTTTACGTCCAGGACATGTTCTGCTCGAGGGATACAATACTGGCGATATAGATGACATTATTGATATACTGGAACTATATGATCTTGAGGAGAGGTCATATGAGGGGCTTATGCAGAAGCTTGATGACCTTGCTTATACGGTTTCGCTCCTTACGCAGGAAAAACTCTTTTTCGATTTTACAGAAGAGGGTTATTTAGGGCTCTATCTATCACTGAATGGGGCAGAACCAGTAAAGGACGTGCAGGAAGGGCCTGAAGACTTACAGGCCCATGAACTGTCAAGTTTTAAGTAATGGTAAATAAAGCTAAAAAAGGAAAGGATATCCTCCTCGAACACGATGTCAAATCTCTTCTCAGGGAAAAGGGTTTCTCTGTACCTGAGGGATTTTTTGCGGGCAAGGGAGCACCCATCCATTATATAAAGGAAAAGACATCTAAACTTTCATATCCACTCGTGGTAAAGGTCTCTTCATCAAAGATAGTCTCAAAGACTGATGTAGGTGGCATAAGGACTGGTCTAAGGGATTTTGAAGGCCTTAAAAGAGCTATGGCTGAACTTCTTGAGATAGAGGGTGCAGAGGGTGTGCTGATTGAGGAGATGATGCCCGGAGGTCTTGAGGTTATAGTTGGAGGGCTCATGGATGAACAATTTGGCCCGATCATAATGTTCGGACTTGGCGGTGTCTTTGTGGAGATATACAGGGATGTTGTCTTTTGCCTTGCCCCTTTGAACAGGGAGGACGCCCTATGGATGATAAGTCAGGTAAAGGCATATCCCTTGCTTAAGGGTTACAGGGGACTTGCTTCTGTAGATATCCCTGCCCTTTCAAACATTATTGTGTCAATCTCCGAGATGATAGCATCGGGCAATATTAAAGAGATAGACCTTAATCCTGTTATCCTTTATCCAGAAGGCTATGTTATTGTGGATGCAAAGATGAGGCCTCTTTAGTCTGCGAACTCTTTAATGAGTTGAAGGATCAGTTTCTTTATCTTCTTGCCCTTAAGCCTTTGCCAGAACTTCAACAGTCTTCTTTCCTCCTCTGATAGGCCCTGATATGATGAGGTGGGCTCTGCGACATAATCATCTTTTTCAAAAAATTCACTTATCGGCACATCAAGGGCATGGGCTATCTGCCTTAGTCTTGAGAGGCTTATACTGCTTCTGCCCTTCTCGTACTTCTGTATCTGTTGATACGAGAGGCCAACCCTCTCTGCAAGTTCCATCTGGGTAATGCCCTTTGCATCTCTCAATCTCCTTATCAGTTCGCCAACCCTTTTATTACTGCCTTCCTTCATAGGTCTATAATTTAAATCAGTATGAGCAGAAAATCTATCAATTATAAGTTGTGATAAATGCTTGACTTATACAACCTCAGGTTGTAAAATTAGTCTATGAGAGGTTCCATCCTCATAGTGGATGACAATTATATGGTCCTTGAGTCTCTCGTTGATTTTTTATCCTTTGCCGGGTTCTCTGTTGAGCTTGCCCCTGATGCCTCATCGGCCCTCAGGGTCTTGAAAGAAAAGACCTTCGATATTTTTATAATCGACTACGAGATGCCGGGAGTGAATGGCCTTGTCCTGACAGAAGAGGTAAGGAGGTTGTTTCCGAATACCTACATAATAGGCATAAGCGGCAAGGATGTGAAGGAGGAGTTTTTAAAGGCAGGGGCCAATACCTTTCTAATAAAACCTTTAAGATATAAGAATATTCTTTCTATTATACCTCACTGCGCATAGCGTTACCTGACTTTATTACCGTCGAATTGTATCTGTCTGCGGTGCAGGCGGCACAGGCAGATAAGAAGAAGCCAGGTCACCCATTAAAAGGCACTTTGACAAGAGAAAAAGTATTGCTTCCTTTCTGCATCTACAGGATTATATGATATAATAACCAGATGAAGAACTTTAAAAACCTGCCTGACAAAAGAGGATACTTCGGTCAATACGGTGGTCGGTTTGTCCCTGAGACCCTTATCCCGGTCCTTGAAGAACTCGAAAGGGCCTATAAAGAATCCAGAAGGGACAGGTCCTTTCAGGAGGAACTCGCCTATCTACAGAAGACCTACATAGGGAGACCAACACCCCTTTATTTTGCCAGGAGATTTTCCGAGCATCTTGGCGGTGCAAGGATTTATCTTAAGAGGGAGGATCTTGCCCATACAGGTGCCCACAAGATAAACAATGCCATAGGCCAGGCACTCCTGGCAAAGAAGATGGGCAAGAAAAGGGTCATAGCAGAGACGGGGGCAGGTCAGCATGGCGTTGCTACCGCCACAGGCGCAGCATTGGTTGGTCTTGAATGTGATATATACATGGGCTCTGAGGATATGGAGAGGCAGTCATTGAATGTATTCAGGATGAGGCTTCTTGGTGCCAGGGTGAATGAGGTCCCATCAGGTTCGAGGACATTAAAGGATGCCATTAACGAGGCCCTCAGGGACTGGACAACGAATGTAAGGGATACCCACTATGTGATGGGCACGGTCTTTGGCCCCCATCCGTTTCCCAGGATTGTGAGAGACTTTCAGGCAGTTATTGGAAGGGAGGCAAGGTCTCAGATTCTCAAGGCTGAAGGACGTTTGCCTGATATATTAATAGCCTGTGTTGGTGGTGGTAGCAATGCCATGGGCCTCTTTAATGAGTTCCTCAATGATGACACAAGGATGATAGGCGTTGAGGCAGGTGGGGAGGGGATTCAAACGGGAAGGCATGCTGCCCGTTTCGCAGGTGGCTCAGTGGGTGTCTTCCAGGGCTGTAAGAGCTATCTCCTTCAAGATGAGGATGGCAATGTCTCAGGCACACATTCTGTCTCGGCAGGGCTTGATTATGCCTCTATAGGACCGGAGCACCCCTTTTTGAGGGATATTGGAAGGGTCGAATACACCCGTGCAACTGATGAAGAGGCCCTTTATGCCTTTGAATTATTAAGCAGTACAGAGGGGATAATACCAGCCCTTGAGTCTGCCCATGCACTGGCAGAGGCCATCAAGATAGCCCCCCGATTACCAGAGGATAAGATCATAGTTGTTAATCTATCAGGCAGGGGTGATAAGGATGTCCAGCACGTTGCGAGGATTAAGGGGATAGAGCTTTGAACAGGATAGCAAGGACATTCAGGAAGCTAAGAAGGGAGAAAAAGAAGGCCTTTATACCCTATATAATGGCAGGTGACCCTGACCTTGAAAGGACCGGGGAGGTTATTTTGCTATTCGAGAGACAGGGGGCGGATATCGTAGAGCTTGGTATTCCCTTTACAGATCCCCTTGCTGATGGCCCAACGATTCAGAGGGCTGCTGAGAGGGCGTTAAAGAGAGGTGTTACGCTGACAAAGGTCCTTACCTTTACAGAAGAGATAAGGAAATTCACAGATATCCCGATTGTTTTTATGACCTATTATAATCCTCTGTTCAGGTATGGCGTTGACAGGTTTGTAAGAGATGCAGTTTCCGCCGGTGTTGATGGGGTTATTGTGCCTGATTTACCTCCTGAAGAGGCTGCAGAACTTATAGGATGTGCAGGGTATGAAGGACTTGCTACAATCTTTCTCCTCGCCCCAACATCAACAGAGGAAAGGATTAGAAAGGTTTCAAAGGCTTCAACAGGCTTTATCTACTATGTATCAATAACTGGCATTACCGGGGCGAGGCTCAAGGTGGATGAATCATTATATAATTCTATACAGAAGATAAAGAATATGACCAATAAACCTCTTTGTGTGGGCTTCGGGGTTTCCACCCCTGAGGAGGCTGCGATGGTGTCAGCTGTCTCTGATGGTGTGATTGTTGGAAGCGCCATTGTGAGGGTCCTTGATGAATCACCTGAGAAACTCAAAGACTTTGTTGCAGAGCTGAGAAAGGCAATCTAAAAATAGATATGGCATGGTTTAAGAAGTCAAAAGAACCTAAGCTTACAAAGAAGGTTAAGATACCCGAGGGATTATGGGTTAAATGTGACAATTGCAAGGAGATCATCTACAGAAAGGAGATTGAGAAGAATCTCAAGGTCTGTCCAAAGTGCAACTATCATTTCAGGATAAGTGCAAACGAAAGGATTGATTTGCTTGTTGATAAGGATTCCTTTAAAGAGATAAACAGAAATATAATATCTGGTGACCCACTCGGCTTTAGAGACACCGTCTCGTACAGGGAAAGGATTAAGGAGAATCAGGGAAAAAGCAAACTTAACGAGGCAATAATAACAGGTTATTCAAGGATTAACGGATATCCAGTAGTAATTGCAATCATGGATTTTTCTTTTCTTGGTGGCAGTATGGGGTCTGTAGTCGGAGAAAAGATAGTAAGGGCTGCAGAGGTAGCCCTGGAAAATAAAATACCACTTATCACTGTTGCATCCTCTGGTGGGGCAAGGATGCAGGAGGGCATCTTCTCCCTTATGCAGATGGCAAAGACATCTGCTGCCATAGCAAGGTTAAAGGAGGCAGGTGCCCCTTTCATCTCTGTTCTGTGTGACCCCACATTTGGCGGCGTTACAGCAAGCTTTGCCATGCTCGGTGATATCATAATAGCAGAACCAAAGAGCCTCATTGGTTTTGCGGGGCCAAGGGTTATCGAGCAGACCATTAAGCAACAACTGCCCGATAACTTTCAGAGGGCGGAGTTCCTGCTCAGTCATGGTATGATTGACATCGTTGTTGACAGAAAAGATTTGAAAAATACCATCGGGAAGATACTGGGGCATCTCGTTTTAAAGACTGAATAATTTTGATGTGTAAAGTAATTTTCAGAAATACCAACATTAATCCCATACCTTAAAACCAGGGAAAGGACTTGTTTAAAAATGTCAAAACCACTTGTTGCAATAGTTGGCAGGCCAAATGTTGGTAAGTCTACACTTTTTAACAGGATAGTTCGTTCAAAGGCAGCCATAGTTGAGAATTTACCAGGTGTAACGAGGGACAGGAATTATAAAGAGGCTGAGTGGGATGAAAAGACCTTCATTGTTGTCGATACAGGTGGTTTTTATCTTGAAAGCGATGATAACATACTCACGGAGGTTAGAGAACAGGCACTGTATGCGATTGAAGAGGCAGACCTTATTATCCACGTCATGGATGGTAAGGAAGGCCTGACACCTGGCGATATAGAGCTATCAAGAATACTGAGGGAATCAGGGAAAAAATTCTTATCTGTCGTGAATAAGATTGACGGACCTTCCAGAGAAGACAGGATTTATGACTTCTATCAGCTTGGCATAGATGAGATACTGCCCCTTTCTGCTGAGACAGGATATGGCTTTGATGAACTTATGGATAAAATTATAATGCTTTTACCTGAAAAGGGTAAGGAAGAAAGATATATAGATTACCCCAGGGTTGCAATAGTCGGTAGACCGAATGTTGGTAAATCCACCCTTGTTAATACCCTCCTCGGAAAGGAGAGGATGATAGTCAGTCCTGTTGCTGGAACGACAAGAGATTCAATTGACTCTATATGCATGTATTATGGAAAACCATATCTTGTTATAGATACGGCAGGTATAAGAAGAAAAGCGAGGATAAGCTATCCTGTAGAGAGGTATTCGATGGTGAAAGCCATCAAGAGTATAGAGCGTTGTGATGTGGCTATGATTGTCCTTGATGCACTTGAAGGCATTGTCGAGCAGGACAAGAAGATAGCCGGTCTTGTTCATGAATACGGAAAGGGTGCGATATTTCTTTTTAATAAGTGGGACCTTATTGAAGACCCTGATAGGGCTTACAACAGATTGATTGCCAAATTTGAAAGGGAGATGTGGTTTTTTAATCATGCCCCTGTGTTAACAATTTCAGCAATTGAGAGAAAAAGGGTTACGAAGGTCTTCCCTCTGATTAACAGGATTATTGAGGAAAGACGGAAGAGAATAAAAACATCTGAGTTGAATAGATTCTTTGAGAGATTAAGGGACGAACTGGTCATGCCTGCATATAAGGGGAGGGTGATTAAGGTCTATTATATGACCCAGATAGGCATCGAGCCACCTGAATTTGTCCTTTTTACAAATCAGCCTGGCGGATTAAGGGATGAACATATCAGGTTTATTGAGAAAAGCTTGAGAAAAGAATTTTCCTTTGCAGGGACGCCACTCAGGATTCATGTAAGGTATAGAAAATGAAGAGATATATAAGGGCAATCATAAACAGCTTTATTGCCTTTTTTAGTAAAGGTGGCGTAATGCTTGCGGGATCACTCTCTTTTTTCTTTGTTATGGCAATTATACCTTTCTGTCTCTTTATTGCCTCAATATTTGGTTATATACTGGGGGAGCATACCGAAATTTACAGATTCCTCGCGAGCAAGCTTACGGACATCTTTCCAAAGGTTACTCATCGGATTATAGGTGAATTGAGCAATTTAATAACTTACAGAACCCTTGGTGGCTTTTCTCTGGTGCTTTATAGCCTCCTGTCTTTTCAGATGTTTTTTTCCCTTGAATCCTCTCTTAACAGCATATTCAATATTAAGAAAAAGAGGCATCTCTTTGTTTCTGCTATACTTTCCCTTCTTGTTATTACCATAATAATGCTCTTTATATTTATTTCCTTTACTGCTACATCCTTTATTACGATGCTTCTGGAATATCTCCCTATTATGGGGATAGGAAAAGCCTCTCGCTTTGTGATACGTTATATCATTCCCTTTATTATCATCTTATTAACGGCAATGGCATTATACAAGATACTTCCGAGAAGGAGAGTAAGTGTGGGGAATGCCCTGTCAGGAGCACTATTTGCAACATTTTTCTTAGAGGCAGCAAAACATCTTTTTACGATATATATAATAAAGATTATTAAACTTGGTACAATATACGGCTCACTCTCAGCCTTTATGATATTCTTGTTGTGGGTGTATTATTCATCCTGTATATTTCTCATAGGGGCATTTTTTATTAAGAATCTCGGGGTGTCAAGATGATCGAACTGATAGGCCGAATAGTTGAGGTAAATGCGAATGGTATAACTTACAGAGGCAGGCTTGTTGAGATAGGAGAGACTGAGATAAATCTCGAATCAGACCTTGGATGGATTGTTATACCAATTGAGCAGGTCGCATCTATTAATGAGATAAACGATTAATCTAAAATCCTGCCATCTACTATCCTGAGCGTCCTTTTGCAACGTCTCGAAAGGGACTCATTGTGGGTAACTATTACAAAGGCTATACCCATTTTATTATTCAGTTTTATTAATAGATTGAAAAGCTCCTCTCCTGTTATTGTATCGAGATTCCCTGTTGGTTCATCGGCAAGCACGATCTCTGGATTCATAATTAGTGCCCTCGCTACAGCAACCCTCTGTTGCTCCCCACCAGAAAGCTCGCCTGGTCTGTGATTCCTCCGTTCATAAAGGCCAAGTTCTGATAGTAGCCTTTCTGCCCTATCGAGAATCTCCCCAAGGTCTATATTGATAGATTCCCTTGCTATCAGGCCAGGCATGATCACATTCTCAAGGGCAGTAAACTCCGGCATCAGGTGATGAAACTGAAACACAAAGCCCACCGTCTTATTTCTGAATCGGGTGAGAAAACCATTATCTTGCGAAAAAATATCTATCCCATTATATGTGACCTTGCCAGATGTTGGCCTATCAAGGGCTCCAAGTATATGGAGAAGTGTGCTCTTGCCTGCTCCAGATGCACCCATAATTGCAACAATATCACTTTTATCAATATACAGATCAATGCCCTTGAGTACCCTTAATTCTCCTGCCTGTGTAAAAAAGCTCTTTTGTATATCTTCAGCCTCTAATATCCCTTTCATTCCTTACCTGTTAACTTCTTAACCGTGTTTTTGGCTTTCTCAATTCCCCTGGCTGCCTTATCAGCAGCATCTTTTATATCATCTGCTCTCTTGCCAAGGTCTTCAGTCTTTTCCTCGATCTTCTTACCGAGCCATCTGAACTTTTCTCCTCCGCTGTGGAGGGATATGATAAGAAAGGTTACGGTGACAATCAGCGCAAGACATATCAATCTGAGGATTAATTTAATCATATTAGCCCTGAACCTTCAGAATTATATCATTATACCACAATGATGGTGCACCCTGTCACAGGGATGAACTCTAAAAATATAATGGTAACACCTAACTCAGATCTCCCAGGCTTTGCACAGAAAAGATTGAGAATGAAAAATGGCTCATTAATGGAGGAAGAAAATTATCAACCTCGCTCTATTCCCTGAAACTCTTTCAACACCCTGTATCACTACTGTCCGCTTAAAATAGAGACTGCTGTAAGTCGGGCACTCTAATCTTAGAGATATTGTAGTACTTACAAGAAAGCAGGTCAATAAGACTTATTCTCTCAAATACTGTCTCTGCTAATATCCATG